>Ga0172371_10001537_pt1 | contig 36772 bp, 31 predicted proteins | sample Lak12m_FD_114543 | JGI IMG/M metagenome (GOLD analysis project Ga0172371, IMG submission 114543) | Freshwater microbial communities from Kabuno Bay, South-Kivu, Congo - kab_022012_12m | ecosystem: Environmental > Aquatic > Freshwater > Lake | place: Democratic Republic of the Congo: South-Kivu... | reverse complement strand
TGAAAAGATTTTTCTGACTCATTTGGAAAGACTCCGTCTGGCCGCCCACAGCAGCCCGTTGATGAAAGCAAACGCCAGCAGCGACAGCAGCGGGATGGTGACAAACCCGAACCACTGCACCTGGATGGTTTTGCAGGGAATGCCCTGACGGCACGGCTCCAGCGCCTCGGGAATCACCCCAAGCGTCAGCAACACATGAAAGGCGGCCACCAGCAGACCGGCAAACGCCAGCGGTTGCGTGTAGCGCAGCACCCGGGCGTCAAACGGAAACAGGCCCAGCGCCAGCAACAACACCAGCGGCATCATGGCCACGCGCTGCCACCAGCACAGCACGCACGGCGCGTGGCCCATCACCTCGCTCATGAACAACGCGCCCAGGCTGGCCACGGCCGCCACCAGCCAGGCGGCAAACACCCACAGCCAGGGGCGCTCCAGCGTGTTCACTTCAGGCCTTCAATGCGCGTCACGATGGTGCCGTTTGCGTCAGTGGTAAAGCGGATGGCTTGGCCGGCCTTGAGCTGATCCAGCCAGGCGACGTTTTTCACCTTGTACGCCATCGTCATGGGCGGCATGCCGTTGGGCAAGGCGCCGTGCGCGATCAGCGCCGTGCCTTTGGCCTTGTTGACACTTTTGACGACGCCGTCACCCAGTGCGGCATCCACAGCGGCCTTGGCCGCCGGCGTGGCCGATGGCATCTGGTGCGCACTGTGGTCCATTTGCGCCATGGCAACGGGTGCCACAACCAGCGTGGACGTCAGCAGCAGTGATTTCAAAACCGTTTGCATAAAAACCTTTCTTGAAGTTGGCGTCAAGCTTCGACGCGACGGGCCGCAGTGTGCGCCGCCCCCATCGACCCGCGCCTGACCGCCAGATTACATTTTTGTTATCTGCACTTTGGGGTGAGCTCCTGGATGGTCATCCAAACGTCGAGTGACACAACCGGCCGCAGCCACTGCCGTAAACTGAGTCGTCTTCTTTTGTTGAACGACGTCCCGCCAGCGCAGTTCGTCGAGGTAAATCGCAATGCGCGTTTGCATCCGTAGAGGTAGTCGTCAAATCGGCGGCAGTTGTGTCGAGGTTGAGCAGGACGGGCAACGGCTTTTGCTTGATCTTGGTCTGCCGCTGGATGCCGAACACAATGACAGCAGCCATATTCCTGCTGGCATTGCGGGACTGGATGGCAACGATCCGAGCTTGCTGGGAATTTTGATCTCGCACCCGCATCTTGACCATTTCGGACTGTTGGCGCATGCGTCATCGAACATCCGCATTGGCATGGGAGGTGCTGCTCGCCGCATTCTTGCAACTGCTGCGCCATTCTTGCCGGGTTGCTGGAGCACCCCTCCACCGGGATGGGAATATCAGTCAGAACAACGCTTCGAAATCGGCCCGTTCCATGTCACCCCGTATCTTGTCGATCACTCGGCCTACGACGCCTACGCGTTACTCATCGAGGGCGGTGGCCAGCGCTTGTTCTACAGCGGGGACTTCCGTGCGCATGGCCGCAAGGCAGCGTTATTCCAGCGCATGCTGGCCACCCCACCCAAGGGTATTGATGCCTTGCTGGTCGAAGGCTCCTCATTGGGACGGATCGGCGACGATCAACAATTCTTGTCCGAATCCGATATCGAGGCCGAATTGGCCGATGCTTTCCTGGCAACGGGTGGTCTCGCGCTGGTGCATACGTCAGCGCAAAACATCGACCGTATCGTGTCCATCTTTCGTGCATCCAAACGCAGCGGGCGAAAACTGGTGATCGATCTCTATGCTGCAGCTATTCTGGATGCGACCGGCAACGGTGCCATTCCCCAATCGGACTGGCCGGATGTGGCGCTCTTCGTCCCACAGGCGCAACGTCGCCAGATCAAAGAGAACGCTTGGTTTGAGCTACTCAAACAACATGCCTCCAACCGCATTTTTATTGAAGATTTGCAGCACGACCCTAGCAGGTTCACGCTGCTTTTCCGCCCGTTGCACCGGTTTGACCTTGAACGGGGAAAGTGTCTGGCAAAGGCCACGTACATCTACTCTCAATGGGAAGGGTATTGGGAAACCGGTTCTTACGACACGATCAAAAATTGGCTGGAGCGCCTTGGCATCGTCAAACAGAGCATTCATACCTCGGGGCATGCCAGCCCGGCCGACCTCCAAGCATTTGTTGCTGCATTGATGCCCCGCAAGGTGATTCCGATTCACAGCTTTGTGCCCGAGCGTTACGCTGATCTATTTACCAATGTTGAAGCTCATCAGGATGGCGAGTGGTGGGCAGTGTGATTCAAATTCAGAACATACAGGAAGGTCATGGTGAGCCATAAGCGCGTTGTGTCGAAGACATTTGCCGATGATTTGAAACACGGGAAGCTTTCCATTTTGCTTGCCCGTATCAAGGAGGATGACACCCTGATGCTGGCACTGCGGGACGGATACATCAACGTCTACTATCGAGGCGGCAATCTCCTGAGGATCGAGCAGAAAGGCTTGGGCGGGAAATACATCGCCACGTTCGATACGAAGTACAACAAGAAAAACGCCAACCCCTTGCCTGTCCAATTTCCCTACCCGGTCAACGACGAGGCTGACAGCCGCGCTTTGGTGGATGCCATCCCTGCGCTGAAGTACGCAATGGATCGCTATTTCTCGCGGCACAGGAATGCGGAACGTGAGTTTCAACAACTGGTGGTGCGGGAAAATAATTGTTCACCCATTTCCAACGAAACCGAGTACTTCATTGTCGATATTGAGGTCGCGGGCGCGCTACCCAACGCGCGTTTTGACATGCTGGCCGTGCGATGGCTGCGCGATGAACGCAAGAAACAGGGTGCACTAGTACCTGTGCTGATCGAAATGAAATATGGCAGCAAAGCGCTGGAGGGGAACTCCGGTTTGAACGAGCACATGGAAGATGCTGTTTCCCTTCGGGCGGACAAGACCAGCTGGGATAGCCTGTGCGAGGCGCTTGAAGGCCAGATCAATCAACTTGATGATCTCGGCCTGTTGGTTTTCAATCGATCCACGGCGGTCAAGCATCTTCAAATAGACACGAAGGCGACCCCGGAGCTGGTTTTCATGCTGGCAAACTACAACCCTGCGAGCACAAAGCTATCCAAGCTGTTGGACGCGCTGAAGGCATCAGTGGCTGATGAGAGCGGCTTTGACCTGCTGTTTTTCGTATCGAGTTTTGCAGGTTACGGGATGCATCGGGCGTGCATGCTGGGGTTGGAAGATTTCAAGACGCTGGTCGACAAGCTGCCCGCTGCCAATACCTTGATGACAAGCCGATGAGCCCTGCAATCCGAGGCCAAAGCAAACCTCATCAACATAGGAGATAAATGTGCGCAAGATTGTGCTTAATATCGAGACAACCGGCATAGGTGTCGGCCATCGCATCATCGAAATCGGTGCTGTCGAGATGATTGACAGAAAACCGACTGGCCGGCGTTTCCATCGCTATGTCAACCCAGAGCGGGAGGTCGATCCCGTCGCCCTGACGGTGCATGGGATAACACCAGAATTTCTGGCCGACAAGCCTGTTTTCCGCGAGATTGCCGTCGATTTGGTCAATTTCATCAGCGAGGCCGAACTGATCGTGCACAGTGCGCCATTCGATGTCGGCTTTCTCAATTACGAGCTGAATCAGCTGGAGATGCCACCCCTTGAAAAAATCTGCATCAGCATCGTTGATACGCTAGAGCTCGCGAAGAAAATCCGGCCGCTCCGCACGAACTCGCTTGACGTGCTTTGCGACGAATATGGCATCGACATTTCTAACCGCCAACTTCATGGCGCGTTGCTTGATGCCGAGCTGTTGGCTGAGATCTACTTGGCGATGACGCAAAGCCACATCTGAAATGATTGCATTAGTCGCTGCCAATTCCAACACTTCATAAGGAGACCGGCGCTATGCCCTCAACTTCCATTTTGACTTTGTTTGGATGGCTCTCCATGACGGCGGTAGTTGGTGTTAATCGGATCGCAGAAATGAACCTTAGCGCGAGAATCTGACGCATGAAACTCCTGATCGTCGAAGACGAACCGAAAACCGGCGACTATCTGCGCCAGGGCCTGACCGAGGCCGGCTTTGCGGTGGAGCTGGCGCGCAACGGCGTGGACGGCCTGCACCTGGCGCTGACCGAGCCGTTTGACCTGGCTATTCTGGACGTGATGCTGCCCGGCATCGACGGCTGGGGCATCCTGGCGGGCCTGCGCCGCGCCGGCAAGTCGTTTCCGGTGATGTTTCTGACCGCGCGCGACGCGGTGGACGACCGTGTCAAGGGGCTGGAGCTGGGCGCCGACGACTACCTGCTCAAACCGTTTGCGTTTTCAGAGCTGCTGGCCCGCGTGCGCACGCTGCTGCGCCGGGGCGCTCAGCCACAGACTGACACCTGCTTGCACGCCGCCGACCTGGAGCTTGACTTATTGCGCCGACGCGTGACCCGCGCCGGCCAGCGCATCGACCTGACGGCCAAGGAGTTTGCCTTGCTCGAGCTGCTGCTGCGCCGCCAGGGCGAGGTGTTGCCGCGTTCGCTGATCGCCTCGCAGGTGTGGGACATGAACTTTGACAGTGACACCAACGTGATCGAGGTCGCCATGCGCCGCCTGCGCGCCAAGGTGGACGACGGCTTTGCGCCGCGCCTGATCCGCACCGTGCGCGGCATGGGCTACGTGCTGGAGGCGCCCGCGTGCAGCTGAGCGCCCGACCGATGTCGCTGACACGGCGGCTCACCCTGCTGTTTGCGCTGGTGTCGTCGGCCGTGTTGCTGAGTCTGGGGCTGCTGATTGCCGCGTCGGTGGAGCGCCACTTTGAAGACCTGGACATGGTGGCGCTGGTGGGCAAGATGGACCTGGTGGCGCAACACGTCAGCGCGCTCACCTCCCCCGAAGAACTCGCGGGCATGGGCCAGCACTTGGGCCACTCGTTGGTGGGTCACCAGGGGCTGGAAGTGCTGGTGGTCGGCCCCGACCACCGCACGCTGTTTGCTTCTGGCGCGGTCGCGGTCGATGCGCTGTTTGCATCCAAACTGCTGCTGAGTCAACCCTCACCTTACCCGCAGCAAGCCTTGCAGCCGCAGCGCTGGCGGGTGGGCGATCAGGAATTTCGCGTGGTGGTGGCCGAGCTTCCAACCAGACTGCCGGGGCGCGTTGTTGAAAGTGAACGGCCCGGGCAAGGCACGACGCCCCCGCGCGACCGGCTGCAGCCGTTTACCGTGCGCGTGGCCATCGCCAGCGACCTGGCGCACCACCAGACCTACCTGGATTCGCTGTTGCGCTCGCTATGGATTTTTGTCGCCATCGCCACCGCGCTGATCGGCTTGCTGGGCTGGGCTGCCGTGCGCAGCGGGCTCAAACCGCTGCGCGCCATGCGCGAGAAGACCGGGCGTGTCACCGCGCAGCAGTTGGGTCATCGGCTGCCGGTGGATTCGGTGCCGCGCGAGCTGGCCGAGCTGGCCGAGTCGCTCAACGCCATGCTGGCGCGCTTGCAGGACGCGTTTACCCGCTTGTCCGATTTCTCCAGCGACATCGCCCACGAGTTGCGCACCCCCGTTACCAGCCTGATGACACAAACGCAGGTGGCGCTAACGCGCCCGCGCAGTGCAGAGGATTACCGCGCGGTGCTGGAATCCAGCGCCGAAGAGCTGGAGCGCATGGCGCGCATGATTGCCGACATGCTGCTGCTGGCCAAGGCCGACAACGGGCTGGTGCTGCCACACCGCGAGCCGATCGACCTGGCTGCCGAAGTACGTGCGCTGTTTGATTTTTTCGAGCCGCTGGCCCAGGACAAACCGGTGCAGCTGGCACTGGACGGCAGCGCCCAGCTGCAGGCCGACCGTCTGATGCTGCGCCGCGCGCTGGGCAACCTGCTCTCCAACGCCATCCGCCACGCCACGCCGGGTTCCACCGTGCAGGTGACGTTGTCGCAAGACGAACGCAACGCCACGGTGCAGGTCAGCAACCAGGGCGACACCCTGGCGCCTGAGGTGCTGGAGCGCATCTTTGACCGCTTTTACCGGGCCGACCCGGCGCGTGCACGCAGCGCCGAAGGTGCCGGCCTGGGGCTGGCCATCACGCGCTCGATCGTGCAGGCGCACGGCGGGCAGATCCATGCACAATCAAATCACGGCCTGACCCAGTTAACGATTGCGCTACCCACTACATTTTTGAAAGCAACCGGCACGCCCGTCAACCCAGCAAAGGCGTGAGCACCCACCGCACCACCGCGCTGATCAGCATCGCCACCCCAACCGACAGAGCCACAGAAGTCCACGCCTCTTTGCGGCCCAGCGTCTTGTGCATGACGGCAAAGGTGGACACGCACGGCACGTAGAAGGTCAGGAACACCAGCAGCGTGCTGATCTGCACGGGGCCCAGCACGCTGTCGATGGCCTGTGTGCCCAGCGCCTGAAACACCATCAGCAGCGACAGCTCTTTGCGCAGCACGCCAAACAGCAGCGGCAGCCCCAGCGCCACCGGCAAGCCCAGCCACCAGCTGGTCAGCGGCGTGAGCGCCAGATTGATGGCGTGGTCAGCGCCCCAGTGCCCCAGCAGCGCCAGCACCACGCTGCCGCCCACCAAGAGCGGCGTAACGATGGTCAGCACGTCGCTGGAGCGCACCCAGGTCTCGCGCAGCATGGCGCGCCAGTCGGGCCAGCGGTAGTGCGGAATCTCTTGCACCTGCCCCGGCCCCACCTCGCGCTTCTGGCGTGACAGCAGCCGCCCCATCAACGCAATCAGCACCAGCGTGAGCGCATAGATGCCGATGACGCCGGTGACGCCCAGGTATTTGCCGGCCACCGCCAGGATGATGGCCGAGCGCGCCGAGCACGGCACAAAGGTGATCAGCACCGAAGCGATGACGCGCTCGCGCCCGGCCGAGCTGCGCGCCACCGCCGCAATGGCGGGCACGTTGCAACCCAGGCCCAGCAAAAAAGGCACCGCCACGCCGCCGTGCAACCCGATCTTGTGAAAGCCCCTGTCCACCACAAACGCAATGCGCTGCATCACGCCCATTTCTTCCATGGCAATCAACAGCAACAGCAGCGGCAGCATGTACGGCACCACAATGCCCACCAACCCGATAAAGCCGTCGGCCACCGCGCGCGCCACCACACCCAAAGTGGACTGCGGCTGCCAGTTGCTGGCCGCCTCGATCAGGCGCTGCGTGGTTTGCGCGTCGATCCAGCCGCTGACCTCAAACACCACAAACAGCACGGCGGCAAACACCGCCACGCTGCCCAGCAGGCCCCACTGTGGATGCAGCATGAATTCATCCAACCAATAGCGCCAGCCGCGATGGGTTTGCAACGGGCCGGGGCGCAACGCTGCCTCATAAATGGTGGCGGCACGGTGGTGCCCGTCGGCGTGGATTTCTTCGGCCAGTGCGCGCGGCAGGCTCTGGTCGGCGGCGGCGCGCAGGCGCTGCAAAGCGGGCAGCTGCGGCGCAAAGTGCTCTTGCAGCTCGTCTTCAAAATAGCCATGACCGCAGGCAAACAGCGTCAGCAGCAACTGGTGCGGCACCCGAAAGGCGGCCTCGATGTCGGGCTGTTTGAGCGCCTGGCTTAAGGGTTCCAGCGCGCGCGCAATGTGGGCGCTGGGCGGCTGCGGCAGCGGGCAGATGTCTTGCCGCGCGGTCTGCACCGCGGTGCGGAACAGCTCGGCAATGCCCTGGCCCATGGTCGCCACGGTGGCCACCACCGGCATGCCCAGTTGTTCGGACAGCGCCTTCAAGTTGATGTGCTGGCCCTTGCGGTGCACCCGGTCGATCTGGTTGAGCACCAGCACCACCGGGCGACCGAGCTGGCTGAGCTCCAGCGTCAGCTCCAAGTGGCTTTGCAGGTTGCCGGCATCAACCACCTGCACGATCAGGTCCGGCGGTTCAAAGGGTGCCGGCGGCGCGTCGCTTTCGTGCGCCGTCACCGGCGGGCGGTCGTTGCCCCACAGCAGGTATTTCAGCGCGCCCAGCTCGTCGTGCTGCACGTGATAGACCGAACTCAGGCTGGGCAGGTCCACCACACTGGCTTCGTCCAGCCCCACCTGCACCGTGCAGGCGCGGTACACCTGCTGCGTGTCGGTGATCTGGCCCATTTGCGGAGCAGTGCTTGACACCGCGTCAAACAGCGTCGTCTTGCCCGCACCGGGCAGCCCCACCAGCGCAATACGCAAACGCCGCGCACCGCGCATCAGTGGCATGTGCAAGGCCACTTTGGTCTCGGTGAGGCAGCGGGTGGTAGGCATGGGGAAATTTGACTCGTCGCGGGCGGTGCATTGTCGCCGACCATGCAGGACCAGGGGATTGCCTACAAATTTCCCATCCACTTGGCGCGCCAGATTTGGGCACATGTTGATGCCGACTCAACGTGCGACGCAACATGCTGCACTTTGCGAGTTGTGCAGAGTGTCGCTTGCGCCGCCAAACACGCGCGATGACTGAGGGTTTCCCCCAGTCAAAATAGCGCTCGTTCCGGCATCAATTGACAGTCCACTGTAAGTATTGAAAATCAGACTGGCCGGGTAATTCAAGCCCGTGTTGCCTGTGCAGGTTTTGCCGTCGGCCAGACCCAACAATATGCGGCTTGAGTTGCTGGCCTTTTACTATTTCAACGAAGGAGACTTTATGTCAATCCATGCAACCAAGGAGTTAGAAGCGTACTGGAAGGAGAACATCACCATCATCTGGATTCACCTTGCCCTGTGGTTTTTTGTGTCATTTGTTTGCGGCATTCTGATCGCCAACCCGCTTGACGCTTACCGCATTGGTGGTTTCCCGCTGGGTTTCTGGTTTGCCAACCAAGGCTCGATGGTGACTTTTGTGGTGTTGATCTGGACTTATGTCTGGCGTTTGAACATACTGGACAAAAAATATGACGTCCACGAAGGTTGATGGCACCAGGCCTTCATTCCTCATTACCCAAACCAACTCTTAAGGTGAATCAAACATGAGCATTCTTGTCTGGACATGGATCATTACAGGAGCCACTTTTGCCCTGTACATCTACGTCGCCTACTGGGCGCGCGCCAAAACCACCGGTGACTTTTACGTTGCTGAAAAATCCATCCCGGCCTTCATGAACGGTATGGCCACCGGGGCCGACTGGATGTCGGCGGCCTCGTTCATTTCGATGGCTGGGCTGATTTCTTTTTTGGGGCGTGACGGCTCCTACTACCTGATGGGCTGGACCGGTGGCTACGTGCTGCTGGCGATGCTGTTTGGTCCTTATTTGCGCAAATACGGCAAATTCACCATCCCGCAGTTCATCGGAGATCGCTATTACTCTGACTTTGCCCGCGTGATCGCGTTGGTTTGCGCCATTTTTGTGTCGTTCACCTACGTGGCCGGTCAGATGCGCGGCGTCGGTGTGGTGTTTTCACGCTTCATGGACGTGGGCATCAACACCGGCGTGATCATCGGCATGGCGCTGGTATTTTTCTACGCCACGCTGGGCGGCATGAAAGGCATTACCTTCACCCAAGTGGCGCAATATACGGTACTCATCACGGCTTACATGGTGCCTGCGATCTTCATCTCTTTGCAATTCACCGGCAATGTCATCCCGCAACTGGGCTATGGTTCGGCCATTACCCAGGAAGGCGCTGCGCTGTTGGGCGACCCCTCTACACAGGGCAAGTATTTGCTGGATGTGCTGGACGGCTTGAACAAAGACCTGGGCCTGGCAGCCTACACCAGCGGTCAACGCCCGATGATCGACGTGTTCTTCATCACCATGTCGCTGATGATCGGCACCGCCGGTTTGCCGCACATCCTGATTCGTTTCTTCACTGTTCCCAAGATTCGTGACGCGCGCGCTTCGGCCGGTTGGGCGCTGATTTTCATTGCCCTGCTGTACACCACGGCACCCGCCGTAGCAGTGTTTGCGCGTACCAACTTTGTCAAGTCGATCAACAACGTCAAGTACGAAGCCGCACCGTCGTGGTTCAAGAACTGGGAAAAGACCAAACTGGTCGCCTGGAAAGACAAAAATGGCGACGGCATCATGCAGATCCGCAAGGGCAAGTGGGATGACCCCAAGAGCGAAAACGAAGTCAAGATTGACCAGGACATCATGGTGCTGGCCAACCCTGAAATTGCCAAGTTGCCCAACTGGGTGGTTGGTCTGGTCGGTGCCGGCGGCCTGGCAGCGGCTTTGTCCACAGCGGCGGGCTTGTTGCTGGTGATTTCTGCAGCGGTCTCCCACGACCTGATGAAAGCCATCGTGAAGCCGAGCATGTCCGAACGTGAAGAACTCTGGTGGGCGCGCGGCGGTGCTGGTATTGCCGTGATCATCGCCGGTCTCTTTGGCATCTACCCGCCCGGCTTTGTGGCGCAGGTGGTGGCGTTTGCCTTCGGGTTAGCGGCAGCCTCGTTCTTCCCGGCCATTTTGATGGGCATCTTCAGCAAGAAGGTCAACAAGGAAGGCGCTGTAACGGGCATGCTGGTGGGCATCATCTTCACTGCCGGCTACATCTGGTGGTACAAGTGGGGTGACCCGGCCTCCAACAACCCGGCAGGCTGGTGGATGGGCATTTCGCCAGAAGGTATCGGCACCGTCGGCGCTGCGCTGAACTTTGTCGTCGCCTACATCGTCAGCGGCTTTACCAAGGCACCGCCGGAACACATTCAGGACTTGGTCGGCAGCCTGCGCTATCCTGGCAAACTGGTGCCAGCGCCGGTTGAACACTAAGACCTTCCGGTAATCTGACAAGGTGGCGGTTGTCGGTAACGGCAGCCGCCATTTTTTTGCTTCTTCATGCGTGGTCTTTATCTTTTCCACTTGACAATGGGCTCACTTGCTCTTTTTCAACCGTATTTCTTATGATCAAACGACTGAACAAATTTATCATCGCCAAAATCTGGGGCATTCGCATGCGCCCCGTTGCGGCGGTCATTCTGGGTGCCTGTGCGGGCTTGAGCCTGACCGCCATGGTGCTGCCTACCGCGCTTTCAAGTATTGGCGTCACCGACGATTTTTCAGCGCGTTTTGACCTGGCTGGTTTGGCTGTGTATTCGGTTTTGTGGTGGGCGCTGGGGGGCTGGTCAGCACAAAAGACCCAACGTCCGTGGGCTGGCGCGTTGGTGCTGGGTGTTGTCGGCCTGACCAGTGCCGCGTTTTTTACCTGGCTTACCTACGGCCCCGCACTGTCGGTGCTGCTGGTATGCGCGGCCGCAGGCATGGCCTATGGCAGCGTCGGCGGCGTGCTGATTGCCACCGCGTTGGTGAACCCTGACCTGTCAGGCACCCACGATGCATGAGCACGGCGCAGTTTGTTACCACAGGGCATCTGGCCGGACTGTCGAGTGAAAGGCGCGTCCCTATTGAATCATCAACACCCACCTGTGCCTGCCCAATCTGCGCAAGATTTTTGTTTCTCTTTTGCGCCCTTTGACGAACTGGCTGCGACAGAGCAGGCGCTGTTAAGAGAAACGGCTCGGCATGTCACCTGGCAAGCGGGCGAGCACCTGCTGACACCTCTGACCGCGCCACAGCAGGTATGGCTTTTGTGCAGCGGCCATGTGCAGTACCAGGAGCAAACGCAAAGCTTGCTGTTGCAGGCCGGCCAGACGTTGGGCTGGCGCGCGCTGCTGACCGGGCGCTGCCATGGCACCGCTACCGCACTCGACACCGTGCACGCCTGGCAGTTACCCGCAAGCACAGCGCTGTCCTTGCTGGCTGACAACGAGCGTTTTAGTGCCCGCGTTTTTGCGACGTTGGCAGACCGGCTTTCTGACGAAGAAGCGGTGAATCAAAACCGGGAGTTGCTGTCGCTGATGCTGGTGCGCGTGCGCGATGTCACGCTGCATGCGCCGTTTTACGTTGACGGTGCGCTCGATCTTGTGACGGTATGCCAACTGATGTCTGACAGCAAGCGCACCAGTGCACTGGTACGCGACGTGCAAAACGGGGTTGAACGGATCGGCTTTTTTACCACCACCGACTTGCGCGACGCGCTGCTGCGGCCGCAACCGCTGGCCGTGCGTGAAGTAGCGCACTTCAAGCTCATCACCTTGCCACCGGATGCCGAGTTGTTTGATGCCTTGCTGACCATGCTGCGCCACCGCGTGCACCGTATTCTGGTGCAGCAAGACGACCAGATTCTGGGCGTGCTGAACCAGCTTGACTTGATGGCTTTTGTCTCCAACCATTCACATCTGATTACCTTGCGCGTAGATCAGGCCAACAACACCGATGAACTTAAAGTGGCGGCCCGGCAGGTGGACGACTCGATCGAACTGTTGGTGCGTGGGGGCGTGCGCATTGACATCGTGTCGCGTCTGGTGAGCGGACTCAACGCTCAAATTTTTGCCCGCTTGTGGTCACTGCTGGCACCCGTTGAGCTGATGCAAAACAGTTGTCTGCTGGTCATGGGCAGTGAAGGCCGGCGTGAGCAGATTCTGAAGACCGATCAGGACAACGCGCTGCTGCTGCGTAACGGTTATCAGTGCGACGGCCTGAGCGATCTTGTCAAACGCTTCAGTGACGCGCTGCTGACTTTTGGCTACCCGCCCTGTCCGGGCAACATCATGGTGACAAATCCGCTGTGGTGCCAACCACTGGCCAGGTTCCAGGAAACCATCAGCCGCTGGGTGCTCGGCGGTGACCCTGAGGGTGTCATGAAACTGGCCATCTTCATTGATGCGCATGCCGTGGCAGGTGATGCGACATTGCTCCAGGCAGCACGCACACACGCCCTGGCGATGGCCCGTGACAGCGAGGTTTTTATTGCCCGCCTGGCCAGCGCCATCAACCAGTTCCGCGAACCGCCAGCGGGGCTGTGGGGCGTGTTCGCCAAGCTGACCGGCAAAGCTGCCCTTACGCAGACGTTCGACTTGAAAAAGCTGGGCACGTTTCCGATTGTTCACGGTGTGCGCGCGCTGGCTCTGGAGTACCAGCTTGACGCACGCAGTACGGTGCAGCGGCTGCACGCGTTGGTTGGCAAGCAGGCGCTGACCACCGAGTTGGCGCGTGACCTGGAAGAGGCCTTGCATTTGATGATGACGCTCAAACTGCGCAACAACCTGAGGCAAATGGCATTGGGTCAACCCGTCACCAACCTGGTGTATCTGGCGCAGTTGAGCACACTTGAGCGGGCGCAGATCAGCGACGCCCTGGCCATCATCCGCCAGTTCCGGCTGCATTTGCAACTGCATTTCAGGCTGCCGGATTGAGCCCCCAGTCTGACAGGGGGCTTGCCTGCGCAACCGGTTGTTCGTTTTGTCAAAAAAAAGATTACAAAATGAAATCAATGAATTTCTCAGACTGGCCAGCAGTCTGACGGTTTTTTGGGAGACTCTGTTTTGTCTTTGCGTTTTGACACCACCATCAGCCCTTTCAATGTGCTCAGTGCCACCGAACAGACGCGTCTGTGCGAACAAGCGTTGCACGTCACGCTGTCGGCCGGTGACCGCATGTGGGTACCTGGCAGTGCACCTGGCTACCTGTGGGTGCTGCGCTCGGGACATGTGCAGGTGCAGGAGGACGGCCACGTCCACGTGCTCAGCAGCGGTGAAGCCACATCATGGCGCGCGGTGCTGACACCGCACGCCCAAGTGGATGCCCAGTGCCTCGATGCGGTTCGCGCGTGGCAATTACCAAGCGCGGTGGTATTGCAGGCGCTGGGTGTCAACATGGCGTTTGGTGCACGGGTGTACGCATTGCTCGCCGCGCAGATGCACGGCGACACCGACCTGGCCAACACCCGTGAAATGACCGGCTTGATGCTCACGCGTGCGCGCCAGGTTTACCTTGAACCGCCATTTTTTGTTGACGGCAAGCTGAGCCTGGTTCAAGTATGCCGATTGATGGCAGAGCAACACCTGACGCACGCCCTGGTGCGCGACGACCTTGGCGGACAAAGCCGCATTGGCATGTTCAGCACCACGGATTTGCGTGACGCCCTGCTTGCCGAAAGCAAGTCAAGTCAGTTGTCAGTGCGTGACGTGGCACGCTTCGACCTGGTGTCGCTGGATGCCGATGCAACCTTGTTTGACGCACTGTTGGCCATGCTGCAGCATCGCATTCACCGCGTCGTTATACAAGACAGTTCCTCCATACTTGGATTGCTCAGCCAGCTGGATCTGATGAGCCATATGTCAAATCACTCGCATCTGATCGCGCTGCAGGTGGAGCACGCGCACAGCATGGAGGCGCTGCAAGCCGCCGCCTTGCAGATGGAAGAAATGGTCAAGATGATGCAGCGCGCAGGGATGCGCGTGGAGCTGATCGCGCAACTGGTAAGCGCGCTCAACAGCCAGTTGTTTGCGCGCTCGTGGGCGCTGTTGGCCCCGCCAGACCTGGTGCAAAACAGTTGTTTGCTGGTGATGGGCAGCGAGGCCGTGGTGAGCAGATTCTGAAAACCGATCAGGACAACGCCTTGCTGCTGCGCGAGGGCTACCACCACCCTGATCTGCCTGCCATTGCCGAGCAATTCAACCAGACCCTGCTGAAGTTTGGTTACCCGCCCAGTCCGGAGCAAATCATGCTGACCAACCCACTGTGGCGGCAAGACCTGGCAGAGTTCCGTCAGACCATTACACGCTGGATTTATGGCGGCGAACCGATCGGCAAAATGAACTTGTCGATCTTCATGGATGCACGCGCCGTAGCGGGCGACGCCAGTTTGCTGGAGCGGGCGCGCGCCCACTTGCTCGGGCTGGCCAGCGGCGAAGACATTTTTTTGTCTCGCATGGCCAGTGCCGTCGAGCAGTTCCAGGAGCCCCCGCAAAGTTGGTGGAGTCGCATCTCCTTGCTGGGTCACAAAGATGCAGAAACTTTCGACCTGAAAAAACTGGGTACCTTCCCCATCGTGCACGGTGTGCGCGCATTGACGCTGCAATACCGCATCGCAGCGTTGGGCACGACAGATCGCCTGCGGCAGTTGGTCAAGCTGCATCGCTTTCCGGCCAACCTGGCGCGTGATTTGTCAGAAACACTGCATATGCTGATGGCGCTCAAGCTGCGCAACAATTTGCGCCAGCGCGCCATTGGGCAAGTCATCGGCAACGAAGTTGACCTCGACAGCCTGGGGGCACTGGACCGCGATCAATTGCGAGAAGCTTTGTCGATCGTGCGCCAGTTCAAACAATATTTGCGCATGCATTTCCGGCTGACTGACTGAGCCTTGTAGCGTCCGGGCGGGAAGGCAACCTGTCAAACGCCAAAACCGGGTTTTTCCATGCCATCGATCCAGGCCTGCTCGCGCAGCTGGATGGTTGACAAAAAATCTTTCAGTGCTTCGGGGCGCTTGGCCAGTTCTGCAAAACGCTCAAAACCGCCTTCCAGAAAACGCTGCAAATCGCCCAACCCCGCTACTTTGGCAGGCTGTCGCATCATCTTGAGCAACAGGCGCAAGGTGGGCTTGCGCGTGAGTTTGCCAAGTTCCCGCCCAATGCCCAACACGGTGTCAAGCTGCCACTGGCGCTCTGCGCACCGGTTCAGCGCACGCCATGCCCGTGCATAACGTTCACCGTCTGTCAAATGCGGGGTGTCGCGCCAGACGTGCGCCATCTGCAGGTCCAGTGATTCGGTGGCCAGGTGAAGCTTGGCCAAGGTGACGGTCAGGTCGATGACAGACTCTGGAAAAGTGGCTTCAATGACACCCGCTACCCTGGCAAATTGCGCGTCGCGTTGCGTGTAGTCGCGTTCGCTGTAGAGCTCTTCCAGAAAAAAACGGGCACAGCGCCCGGCATTGTCAGAGGTCAACAGGTCTTGGTAAGTGGCAGCAAACCGCCGCGACTGGTAGCGTTTGACCTCGCGTACCGCGCCCGCTAACACCGCACAAGCGCGAGCCTCGCTACGCGCCGATTCAATCTGCTGCAACGCTGCCCGGATTTGTCTGGAGGCTGGCATGGGCAAACAGGTTCACAACGGGCTTTGCAGAGCTGCTCCAAAGCCAGATTGTGAAGGGGTTTCAACTGCCCGGTTGAACAGTTGCCAAAGGATCAGCCGCCCTGATGGCAGCGCTTGCCCGGGTTCTTTTTGTTGTTGGTGGCCACGCCGCGCTCCAGACTGCGCCTTTGACCGTGCGGGGCGGTGTAGCAAACGCCTTTAGGGGCAACGGGACGAGGAGTGGCTTTGCGTTCAGCTTCGCTACGGGGTTCTTTGGCCATGATCAATTTCCTGCGGGTTGGTAAAAAGCCGCGATTATCGCCGTCAATTCAGCAAATAGTCGTCCAGCGCATCCGGTGCGTGCAAGTCGCGCAACGCAGCGTCTTCGTCCCGGCACGCAACATCGTCCACATCAGCTTGTCTGGCCAGCGCCTGCGCCGACAGCGGAATCAACGGCTTGTCCAACGGATGCAGCTTGTGCCGACGCAGTGCGCGCAATTGGCTTGAACGCGCCACCGTGGCCAGCACGCGTTGCGGCTCCATCATCAAGCTGAAAGGGTTGAAAGTGTCGGCGAGGGCTGTCATACCAGACTCCAGGTGAATCAAACACGTATTGCCGTTTGCAAACCGTTGAAATGGACTGTATCCCGGCATCAATTAAAAATGAAGTCAGCGTTTGGCGCAACTTCGTGTCAGAAATAACCTGACAAACAGCGCTCTACAACAACCGTACCTTCACGCTTTTGCCCTTGACCTTGCCTGCGTTGAGTTTTTGCATGGCGTGCAGCGCCATATCGCGTTGCACCGCCACAAAGGTAGTGAACTCGGTGACCGTGATCTTGCCGACTTGCTCACGTGTGCAACCGGCATCTGCCGTGAGCGCACCCAGCATGTCACCGGGGCGAATCTTTTCCTTGCGACCCCCTGATATCTGGAGCGTGATCATGGGCGCCAGCAGGGGCCCGTTGCCATTTGGGGTGAGCTCATCAAGTTTGTGCCACACCGATGCCTGATGCTGGTACTGCTCGATCCGCCCCACCGCGCCCATCTCATCCATGCTGGCCAGGCTGAGCGCCAGGCCACTTTCACCCGCGCGCCCGGTACGACCAATGCGGTGCACGTGCACCTCGGGGTCGGGGGTGATGTCCACGTTGATCACCGCTTCCAGCTCTTTGATGTCAATCCCGCGCGCGGCCACGTCGGTGGCGACCAGCACCGAGATACTGCGGTTGGCAAACTGCGCCAGCACCTGGTCGCGCTCGCGTTGCTCCAGGTCACCATGCAGGGTGAGCGCGCTGAAACCCGCCCTTTGCAGGTAAGCCACCACGTCTTTGCATTGCTGACGGGTGTTGCAAAACGCCAGTGTGCTCATCGGTCTGAAGTGGTTCAACAGTTTGGTCACCGCCTCCAGGCGCGTCGGGCGCGTGACTTCATAAAACCGCTGTTCGATCAGGCTGCGCGTGGCGGGCTGCGCCACGGTAATGCGCTCAGGCGCACGCATGAACTGGCTGGCCAGTTTGTCGATGCCTGCGGGGTAGGTGGCAGAGAACAATAGGGTCTGGCGATCCGGCGGGCATTGCCGGGTGACGGTGGCAATGTCGTCAAAAAAGCCCATATCGAGCATGCGGTCGGCCTCGTCGAGCACCAGCGTGTTCAAGGCCTCCAGGCTCAAATAACCACGCGCCAGATGATCCATCACCCGCCCCGGGGTACCAACGATGATGTGCGCGCCGTTTTCCAGACTGGCACGCTGGCCGCGCAGCGCCACACCGCCGCACAGGGTGACTACCTTGATGTTGTCCAGCGCACGCGCCAGGCGGCGTATTTCCACGCTCACCTGGTCGGCCAGCTCCCGCGTGGGGCACAGCACCAGAGCTTGCACGGCAAAACGGCGCGGGTTCAGGCGCTCCAGCAGCGCCAGGCCAAAAGCCGCCGTTTTGCCGCTGCCGGTTTGCGCCTGGGCGATCACATCCTTGCCCGCCAGCGCGGTGGGCAGGCTGGCCGCCTGAATGGGGGTCATCCCGGAATAACCCAGCTGTGCCAGGTTGGCCAAGGTGGCAGGGTGCAAGGGCAGGGTATTGAATGATGGCGGTTGCGCGTTTGTCATGCGATGATTATCGGCATTGCGAACCTGGAGGATGTCCATGAACTTGTCTTTCAACCGGCTGCTGATGCCCTTGTTGTTGAGCACGGCGGTGCTCAGCGGCTGTGGCAGCGCTGTGGTCAACCCGGTCACCGGTCAGGCCGAACGCTCGGTCATGAGCGAGCAGGACGAAATTGCCCAAGGTACCCAGGCGCACCAGCAGGTGTTGCAGGAGTACGGCGTGGTCAAAGACGCGCGCGTGCAAACCTATGTCAACAACCTGGGCCAGCGCTTGGCCAAGTTGTCGCACCGTGACCAGTTGCAGTGGCACTTTACGGTGCTTGACAGCCCCGAGATCAATGCGTTTGCGTTGCCCGGTGGCTACGTGTATGTCACGCGCGGCATCATGGCCTATCTGCAATCCGAAGCCGAGCTGGCGGGCGTGATGGGCCATGAAATTGGCCATGTGACGGCGCGCCACGGTGCGCAGCGTGCCACGCGCCAGCAGGATGCCGGTCTGGGTGTGCTGGCGGCCACCGTGCTGGGCGCTGTGCTGGAAAGTCAGGGCGTCACGGGTGCCGGTCGTCTGGCCAGCGATGTGTCGCAGACAGCCGCAGCGGGTTTTATTGCCTCGTATGGGCGTGAGCAAGAGTTGCAGGCCGACACCCTGGGGGCCGAATACCTGGCGCGCAGTGACTACAACCCGCGCAACATGGTTCGCGTGATTGGCACCCTGAAAGACCAGGAGCGTTTTGCCGCCGACCAGGCGCGTGCCGCAGGCCGCAGCGTGAGCTCGGGCAACAACTGGCTGGCCTCGCACCCCAGCAACGAGCAGCGCCTGCAACAGATGACACAGTTGGCCGATCAGTACCGGGGTTCTTATGTGGATGAAGGCCGCAGCCGCTATGTGCAGGCGATACGCGGTCTGACGTTTGGTGAGAGTGCCGAGCAGGGGCTGACGCGCGGCCAGAACTTCTACCACCCGGCGCTGGGCATCGCGCTGACGGCTCCTGCGGGTTGGCGGGTGCACAACGAGGCCGAGCAACTGTCACTGGTGAACGCAGCGGGCGACGCCGCGTTGCTGGTGCAGATAGCACCCAAGAAGGCCGGGCGCACGCACGACGACGTGATCCGCAACCTGATCAAACCGCGCCAGGGCAACACCGAGCGACTGACGCTTAACGGCCTGTCGGCGACGCGCTTTGTCGGCAGCCGCGCCAACGCGCAAGGGCAGGCACAAGGGGTGGACGCCACGCTGGTCAGCGGCCCGGATCAGACTATTTTTGTCTTGATGCCCGCAGCCAAAAATGCCACGGCCATGCGCAATGCCAACGTTGGGTTGGCGCAAGCGCGCGGCAGTTTCAGGGCCATCAGTGCGTCCGAGCGCGCGGCAGCCCGGCCCTGGGCACTCAAGACGGTACCCTTCCCGCGCGGCGGCTTTGCCCAGTTGGCCAAAAGCTCCCCACTGCCCAACGCCGAAGCGCAACTGCGACTGATCAACGGCTATTACGGCGGCGATGCGCCCGCGCCGGGCAGCCTGGTCAAGGTCGCCGAATAACTATTGATAGCATAGCTGTTCGCGCTTATACAGCAAGCGCTGGATGCCTTTTTTATGTATAAACCAAAGCCCCGTCCCAAGGCCTCTGATACGCCCTGCCACCACCCATTCCCCGCGCCAGTGACAATCCCTCCGTGCTGAATATCTTTCTGATCACTTTCCCGTTTTTTGCGCTGGTGTTGTGCGGCTATCTGGCGGCGCGCAGGCGCATGTTGCCGCTGGAAGCCATCCCTGGCTTGAACGGCTTTGTGCTGTTTTTTGCCCTGCCGTGCATGTTGTACCGCTTTGGCGCCAACACGCCCATTGCGCAATTGCTGGATGCGTCGGTGGCGCTGACCTGGACGCTGTGTGGCTTGATCATGGTTGCGTTTACCGTGGCCACCAGCCTGAACGCGCGCATCGGCTGGAACGACGCGGCCTTTGGCGCACTGGTGGCGGCGTTTCCCAATTCAGGCTTCATGGGCGTGCCGTTGCTGGTGGCCTTGTTGGGCGCGGGCGCAGCCGGGCCAACCATCATCACCATGGCGCTTGACATGATCGTTATCAGTTCGCTGTGCATTGCGCTGTCAAGGCTGGACGGTGCCGACAAGCACGGCGTGGCCAAGGCGCTCAAGAACGCGCTCAAAGGCGTGCTGACCAACCCCATGCCGTGGTCTATCTTGCTGGGGGCGTTGGCATCGGTGTTGGGCTTTGAGCTACCCGGGCCAGTGGGAAAGGTGGTGGGCATGCTGGCCGATGCGGCCTCGCCGGTAGCGTTGTTCACCATTGGTGCGGTGCTGGCGCGCTCGCAACTGCTGGCCAATGCAGGCCATGCACCGGCCCCCAGGTTAGAGGACTACCTGCCGGTGGCTTTGCTTAAACTTTTTTTACACCCGCTGCTGGTGCTGCTGGTGGGTGCGGGACTGATCCGGTTGGGGCTGCCGCTGGGCCATTTTGCTTTGACGGTGATTGTGCTGGTGGCGGCCTTGCCCAGCGCCAGCAACGTGTCGCTGTTGGCCGAACGTTTTGGTGCCGACAACGGCCGGGTGGCACGCATTATTCTGGTCTCCACCGCCGCGGCGTTCATCACGTTTTCGGTGGCGGTCACCCTGCTGAGCTGATCCTGCTGGTTGACAAAGGGTTTCGCGCCAAGGGTTTTTACTTAAAACCTGATCTAGCTCAAGTTTAATTTGGACAAGGACGGTCTAATGGCGGTTTTTTCCAAAGACCCAACTCCCATCGTCGTGATGGTTTGATTTCAAAGGATGAATTGACATGACCTGGTTGACATACAGCATGGTGGTGCTTGCGACAGTACTTAGCGTAACTGCCTTGTTTTTTTTCACCATGACACGTGGCGCTTTGTTGATGCGTGGTGCGATGGGGCAGCTCGACCATGAAGCCGCGCACGTGTACCCGATTTACTCCAACATGCGTTTGATCCGGTTTGTCGATTACCAGCCCGTCATTGCGGCCATTTTGCTGTTTCAGTACAGCCGATTGGTGTCGATCATCACGCACGCCATCCAGCAGATGGATTTGCGTGGCAAAAATGCGCTGATTACCTCGTGCGCGTTTGGCAATGTGATGCCGCGTGTGGTGGAAGCCTCCGTACAGTCGGGCGCCGCCAAAGTGGTGGTGGCCGACATCATCCAGAACGAGCTGGCCCATTCCGAGCGCAAGTTGACCGACTTTGCCGACAAAATGGCCTATGTGCAGGACAACGCGATCGCCATGAAGCAAGCTGATGCGTCGGTCAGCGCCAACGTGATGTTCTTTTTACTGCACGAGCTGCCGCACCACCTCAAGGGCGAAGCGCTCAAAGAGGCCGTCCGCGTGCTGGAGCCAGGTGGCAAGTTGTTTCTGGGTGAATTCCACAAACCGCGCCCATGGGTGTTGCGCGCTCTGAGCTGGACCTATTTCAAGGTGTTCGAGCCTTACGGTCTGGCCCTGTGGAGCACGCACGACCCCCTGGAAATGCTTGAAGCCATGCCCGGCATCACCTGCGAACGCCATGTGGTGTTCTTCGGCAACTTCCAGGTTGTGATTGCCACAAAGGCCTCCTGATACTTGCGGGACAGATCTTCAGCTCTGTCCCCAACACTTCAAACCTTGCGGGACAGATCTTCAGCTCTGTCCCCAACACTTCAAACCTTGCGGGACAGATCTTCAGCTCTGTCCCCTCAAATCAGGTCAGAAGTTTTCTCCTGAACCCGCAGCGCACGACGGCTATCCGTCTCCGCGAATGTCCCCCGGTTTGCGCCAGGCGCAAACCTCCTCCTTTATTTCGCTGCGTCAGATAACCGACGCGCGCCGCTGGCCGTTTACTTCTTGCTGAACGTGATCTTTGTTCTGCGATGACACGTCAAATCAACAGCGGGTCCACATCGATAGCCCAGCGCAGCAAGCTTTTGCATTCGGGTTGCGCGCGCTGTGCGCGCAACACCGGCTGCCAAGCGCTCAAAAAACCTTGCAACGCGGTACGTGAGGCGCTTTCCACCAACATCTGCGCGCGCTCCACGTTGGCCACGCGTTGGATGCTCATCGGCACGGCCGGGTAGAGCGTGAGGTGCCCCCGCAAGGCCGCGCACTCGGGCAAGTGGGCGCTGGCGGCGCTGGCCAGGTTCAAAAACGCTTGCGCTGCTTCCTGCGTGCGCGCTTCGGCGCGCACCAGAGCCTGAAAGCAAAAAGGCGGCATGCCAGCCATCTGACGCTCGTTCAACTGCGACTGCGCAAAAGCCGGGTAGTCATGATTTTTCAGCGCCTCGTACAGCGGATGCGTGGGCAGAAAGCTTTGCACCCACATCTCGCTGCGGCTGGTAGCGCTGGCTTGGCGCCCGGCGCGGCCGGCGGCCTGCATCAACAGGCCAAACAAACGCTCCGGGGAGCGAAAGTCGCTGGAAAAAAGTGCACCGTCGGGGTTGATGGCCGCCACCAGTGTGATGCGCCGAAAGTCGTGCCCCTTGGCAATCATCTGCGTGCCCACCAGCACGTCCACCTCGCCCGCATGCACCTGCGCGAGCTGGGTTTGCAGCGCGCCTTTGGCGCGCGTGGTGTCAGCGTCAATACGCGCAATGCGCACCGCGCTGCCGTCCGCACGGGTGACGCCTGAGAGCAGCAACGCCAGTTGTTCTTCCAGCCGCTCGGTGCCGCGACCCAGCGTGGCGATGTCCGGGTTGCCGCAGTCGGGGCACGCGCGCGGCACCGGTTCGGTCAAACCGCAGTGATGACAACGCAGCGTGCGGTCAATCTTGTGAAACACACGGTAGGCGCTGCAATGCGGGCAATTGCTCTTCCAGTCGCAGGCGTCGCAGCTCAGCACGGGGGCGTAGCCGCGCCGGTTCAAAAACACCAAGCACTGCTCGCCCGCTGCGATGCGCTGCATCATCGCTGCCAGCAACGGCGGCGACACCACGCAACCCTTGGGCTGGTGGTTCATATCCACGCGGCGCACCAGCGGCAGTTGGGCGTGTTCGCCGATGCGGCTGGGCATCTCCAGCCGCAGGTAACGCCCGCCCTGGGCCGCCGCTCGGCTGTGATACCAGCTTTCCAGCGACGGTGTGGCCGAACCCAGCAGCACCTTGACGCCTTCGAGCCGCCCGCGGTAGATGGCCAGGTCGCGCGCCGAGTAGCGCGCGCCTTCGTGGCTTTTGTAGCTGGGGTCGTGCTCTTCATCGACCACGATCAGCTTCAGGTGCGGAATCGATGCAAACACCGCCATGCGTGTGCCCAGCACAATGCGCGCGGTGCCACAGTGCGCCCCCAGCCAGCTGGCCAGGCGCTGCGCCGGTGTCATGCCGCTGTGCAGCGACACCACCGCGTGCGGCCCGTACTGCGCAGCAAAACGCGCCTTGAAGCGGTCTTCCAACTGCGGTGTGAGGTTGATTTCCGGCACCATCACCAGCACCTGAGCAGACTCGCTGCCAGACAACAGGTCGGCACAGCAGCGCAGGTACACCTCGGTCTTGCCGCTGCCGGTGGCACCGAACAGCAGAAATGGCCCGGGTTGTGCATGAAATTGCTCAATAACGCTTGTCTGCTCTGCACTAAGCGCTATCAACTCAGGTGCAATTTGCGACGGAATTCTGGCTTGGTCAGGGCTGCTGTTGTGGTTTGTGGCTGCACCTGTGCGGGCAGATTTTTTCAGCCGTCGTGCTATCTGCACGCTGCTGAGGTCGCGCAATTGGGGGGGCAGCGCGGCAAGGGCCACCTCACCGGGTGAGCGTTGGTAATAGCGCGCGGCAAAGGCGATGAGCGCACGCCAGTGGACACCCAGCGCAGGCAAGTCTTGCAGCGCCGCAGTGATTGGGCGCAGCTTGGCAGGGTCGATCGCATCGGCCGCGCTTTCTGGCCCGGACGTGTCGTCCCACACCACGCCCAGCAGCTCACGCCGGCCCAGCGGCACGCGCACCAGCGTTCCGGCGGGCAGCGCCAGCTCACTCAAGTAGGTCAGTGCGCCGGCGATCTGACTGTGCGCCGGGGTATGCAGCAACACCGCAATCCGGTTCGTCATGGTCGTTTGGCAGCTTGTCTGGTTTTGTTCAAGTGAACTGGTGAAACAAGCGTTAAGCTGTTGATTTTTTGGAGTTTTAGCAGTCATCCCGTCGATCTGTGGATAACTTTGTTGATAGCTCGTCGATAGTGCGGCGCAGGCCTTGAAAATCAAGGGTTTTGACGCTTTGCCCAAAAAACACGCAAAATTTAAAATCCTTCAAAATCAACAACTTGGTTATGCTACGGCTTTGGTAGCTGTGCCAGCTCTGCCGATTCCACGCTGCTGGCCAGTGGCCCATTTTTGTGCATAAGTAACAAAAATATTGTCAAAACCACTTCAAATTTGGTATAAAAAGTGCTAACGACTTGTGCCCGGGCATGCCCGGACTGCCCGGCGTTCAACAAGCGCCACGCATGGCGCGAGAATGCTTGTGCACGGCCTGCACCAAGGCCGCCACGTGCTCAAGCGGGGTGTGCTGGCTGATGCCGTGGCCCAGATTGAAGATGTGTGTCGGGCCGGTTGCGTCGCCGCTGTAGGGCGTGCCAAAGGCGTTGAGGGTACGGATCACTTCTTGTTCGATCTGCGCAGGCGGGGCAAACAGGGCGGCCGGGTCCAGGTTGCCCTGAATCGCCTTGCTGACACCTACGATGGTGCGCGCTTTGGTCAGGTTGACCGTCCAGTCCACGCCCAGCACGTTGCAGTCCAGCGGCTCCATTTCGTCGAGCCACAACCCGCCGCCCTTGGTGAACAAGATGCTGGGAATCGTCGCGCCGTTGTATGTTTTGTGCAATTGCGACAACACGCGCCGGTTGTAGGCCAGGCTGAATTCCTGGAACGCACCGTCAGCCAGCACCCCGCCCCAACTGTCAAACACCATGACCGCCTGCGCACCCGCTTCAATCTGTGTGTTGAGGTACAGCGCCACCGCATCAGCGTTGATCTGCAAAATGCGGTGCAGCAAGTCGGGGCGGCTGTACAGCATGGTCTTGACGCGGTGGTAGTCGTCAGAGCTGCCGCCTTCGACCATGTAGCACGCCAGCGTCCACGGGCTGCCGGAAAAACCAATCAGCGGAATGCGCCCATTCAAGGCTTTGCGAATGGATGTGACGGCATCAAACACGTAGCGCAGTTTGGCCATGTCTGGCACGGCGAGTTTGGCCACCGCGGCTTCGTCGCGCACGGAACTGGCAAATTTGGGACCTTCGCCCTCGGCAAACGACAAGCCCAGGCCCATCGCGTCGGGCACGGTCAGGATGTCGCTGAACAAAATGGCCGCGTCAATCGGGAACCGCTCGGTAGGCTGGATCGTGACTTCGGTGGCGTAATCGGTGTTGGTGGCCAGACCCATGAAACTGCCGGCTTTGGCGCGCGTGGCGCGGTATTCGGGCAAAAAGCGGCCGGCCTGACGCATCATCCAGATCGGGGTGTAGTCGGTGGCCTGGCGCAAGCAGGCGCGCAGGAAAGTGTCGTTTTGCAGAGGGGCAAAGGAAGAGGTGGTCATAACGCGACAGGTAAAGAAGGTAAGGCGCGATTATCACCACGCCTTGCGCAGCGCCACCTGCGCAACATCAAGACCTCGTGCGTCTTTGGCAGCGACGCGGCAACGCCCCGGCATCACCGCTGCCCGTGGCGTCAGGGTTTCGACGTCACAGTGGCGGCAGCGCTCGCCTGCGCCTGGGGACGCGGTGGAATATGCATGGCCCCGTCTTCAAACCAGCCGTCATCCGCGTCGGTGTGACAGGCGGCGCAATTGTTTTTGCTCTTGACCAGTGGGTTGGCCCAATCTGCGGCGGCAATTTCCCGGTGCTTTTCAAGCCATTTGGGGGTTTCGATGACGCGCAGCGGCGTGACATCTTTGGGAATCGATTGATCGATTTTGAACGCCGCCTCTGTCATGTGCTTGTCCGCCGAATTGTCCACCATGAACTTCAGAATGGCCGCCGTGGCGGTGGCGTCAAAGCCCAGGTCGGTACCAAAGTGCTTGTCTTGCCCGGCCATCATTTTTTGCCACGACCGCGCAGGCAGCAAGGCCGGGTAAAACACCGCATGGCAGGCACCGCATTCGTCGCGCCATTGTTTGTTGTCGGGTAACTGTTTGCCAACAAACTTGACGTGCGGCTCTTCGCCGATGCCGGACTCCAACTTGACGTGCCAGGCCTGGGTGTCGATGTTGCGGTCGATGGCATAGTAAAACCACCAGCCGCCAAAGCCCAGCATGGCCACGAGCATCAGCAGCGCAACTGCTGCGCGTGGCGTAGCCTTGGGCGTACCGGCCGCTGCTTGTTTGAAGCCGGTGACCATCGAGCGTGCCAGGTTTTCCTTGTGCAAGACACTTTCCACCACGACCCCGGTGAGGTGACCGAACACGACCAGCAGCATGAGTGTGGCACCCAGGTCGTGCACTTTCTTGATGATCTGCACCTGGGCAAAAGTGAACCAACCCGCCGCCAGGCCTTGCTGCTCGTCACCGCCCAGGGTGACGATGCCCGACAACCCAACGACCACGGCCATGGCCAGCAGGATGTAAATGGCCAGGCTGCCCGTGGGGTTGTGACCCACATGCCGCGGCGCGTGACCTGTCATGACCTGCCTGAGGTAGTCCAGCGCCTCTTTGGGGCCAAACCAGAAGCTGGCAAAGCGCGAAAAATGCGACCCGGCAAAGCCCCAGACCAGCCGGAACACCACCAACCCCAGCATCAGGTATCCCAAAAACACGTGGATCGAGCGCCAGCGGTCGCCTTCGCTGGTGAGCCAGGCCAGCGCAAAACTGCTGGCCAGACTCCAGTGAAAAAGGCGTGTGGGCAGATCCCAGATCAGGGTGCGTTGCATGGCATGGGCCTTCAGGAAAAGTGGTGAAAAATCAAGCTCGCAAGCCTCAATTTGGGAATCTTCGGCTGCGAATCGGCCCCAGCCCGACAAAGGCTCCTGGCCTGAACCAACGCTCAATTCGGTATGCGAATGTTGTGCTCGTCAAAAACGCCTTTTTCGGCCCCCGTGTGGCAAGCCGTGCAATTGGACTTGCTCTTGACTGCGGCGCGACTCCATACTTCGGCTTTAATTCCGCCATGCTTGGCCTTGAACCATTCGCCCTCAGTGGTGCGCAGCGGTGCCGTTGTTGCCGTCCAGCGGTTGGACGGATTGGCCACCAAAAAGGCGGTAATTTCAGCTTGGTCAGCCGCCGCTACCGAGGCATCCACACCGAAGTGCTTGTCCAGTCCTGTCATCAGTTTTTTCCAGGAAGCGGCCGGTAACAGACCGGGCGGGTAAACCATATGGCAGCCCGAGCATTCAGCTTGCCATTTGGCGTTGACCTGGGCGGGCAGCATCGGTTTGCCGCGGTCTTCACCGTTGTATTTGGCGTGGGCCGCAAAGGAGCTTGCCAGCAGCACGGCAACGAGCAATGGTTTGATGATCGTCATGCGCCGCCCCTTATTTGATCGACAGAACGTAAGTCATGAAGTCGCCTTTTTCTTGCGTGGTACAAGCGCGCCCCAACGCGTCGTTGCAATTGCGTTTGAACCATTTTTCTACCGTAGCCGCATCGGTAAAACGCTTGGCGTTGACGCTGGGCGCCAGCGGGTCAATCGCCTTGTTGGTCTTGGCGTGCTTGCCCACGTTCTTGGGCGAAGCGGTGTGACACGACGCACAGGCCAACTGGTTCGGGCCTACCGTGTTATAGAGTTTTTCACCGGCGGCAACGGTGAACGTGCCCTTGATCTCGGCCTTGTAGCCGTCAAGAACAGGGTTGGCGCTGGCGGCAAAAGGCAGGGCGACAGCGAGTGCGGCGATCGTGGTGGTCAGTGTGAGTTTCATGGAAGTCCTTTCAGGTTAAATCAGTCTGAGAAAACGCTGCGGCGGGTTTCAGCCCGGAATGCGGATATTGTGCTCGTTGAAGTCACCCTTGGCTGCGTTCACGTGGCAGGCCTGGCAGTTGGAGCGGCTCTTGACCGAGGCGCGGTTCCAGACCTCGGCCTTGACGTGGTTGGTGCCATGCTTGCGCTTGAACCAAAATGATTCAGTGATGCGCAGGTTGGGGGGAGCTTCGCCCACATCAAGCGCAGTTTTGTCCAGCCAGGCGGCAATCTCGGCGGTGTCGGCCGCAGGCAAAGAAGCGTCGGTGCCGTAGTGCTTGTCGAGTGACGCCATGACCTGCTTCCAGGCCACGCGCGGCAAAAAGTTGGGTCGATAAGCAATGTGGCACGACGAACATTCGGCTTGCATCTTTGGCAGCAGCGGTGTCACAGCGCCGCCACCGGCCCAGGCAGCCATGCTGAACAAGCCAATGAGTGCGCAAGCGATGATTCTGGTGAAGTGCATAGTCAAGCTCCTGTTGATGGAACACAAGCTTAACGAGCCAAGCTTAAGGCTGGCTTAGGGCACCGACTTGACTGTTGCGCTACATCAAAAAACAGCGGCGCGCGGCGCGTTACAGGCTGGCAACGGCGGCACGCAAGGCGCTGGCAGAGAGGATTTCAGAAAACACCACCGGCGCGCGCCCCGGCGCGTGCAGCACATACACCGGCACGCCGTTGCGCCCCAGTTGCGCCAGCGCCGCGGTAATCGCCGGGTCGCGGCGCGTCCAGTCAGCGCGCAGCAGCGTCACCTTCTTGGCGTCAAAGTCGGCCAGCACAGCAGCATCCGCCAGCGTGGTTTGCTTGTTGTACTGACAAGTGACGCACCAAGCGGCGGTGAAATCGACAAACACGGGGGTGCCCGCCGCCACCAACTGCGCCACTTTGTCGGCAGACCAGGGCTGCCAGCGCGACTGTGCAGCAGGGCTGGCGTTGTCTTGGGGTTGAACAACAAAATGGCCGATAGCCCCTGTCAGCGATGCTGCAATAGCTATTGAAATCATTGCAACGATGCGTTTGCCCCGGCCTTGCAACGCCAACGCCCACAGCACCAGTGCCAGCGCCACCAGCAAACTCAGCAGGGCTGCGGCACCGTTGATGCCACTTTGCTGGCCCAGCACCCACACCAACCAGACCACGGTGGCAAACATCGGGAACGCCATCGCGTGGCGAAACGTCAGCATCCAGGGGCCGGGACGCGGCAGGCGCGCCGCCAGCGCCGGCCACCAGCACAGGGCCAGAAACGGCAGCGCCATGCCCACGCCCAGCGTGACAAAGATCAGCAGCGGCTGCGCGCCCGGCAAACCCAGCGCAAAACCCAGCGAGGCTCCCATGAACGGAGCGGTGCAGGGCGACGCGATCAGCACCGCCAGCACACCCGACAAAAAGGCATTCAGCGTTGGGTTACGCGCCTGTGCAGAAGCCACATCGGCCCCAACAAACTGGCCAAATTCAAACACCCCGGCCAGGTTCAGGCCGATCACGGTAAACAGCGCCGCCAGCAACGCCACCACCATGGGCGACTGCAACTGAAAGCCCCAGCCCAACTGCTCGCCCGCGCTGCGTAGCAGCAGCAGCAGCGCGCCCAGTGCCACAAACGACAGCACCACGCCCGTGCTGTAGGCCAGACCACTGACGCGTTGGGCGCGGGCGTCGTTGCCATGACCGGCAAAACCCACCACCTTGATCGCCAGCACCGGAAATACACAGGGCATCAGGTTCAGGATCATGCCGCCCAAGAGTGCGCCCAGTAGCGCCAGCGAGAGCGTGCTGCCAGCCTGCGCAGCGGGCGGCGTCGAAACCAATGACTGCACGCTGACAGCCGGGGTGGTGACGTGTTCCGGCCAGGTTCCGCTGACCGGCGCGGTGGTGACAAAGCCGCTGCGCCGACCCGCCACGTCGCCCACCAACACGATCGGCATGGCCTGCGGGCTGGCGCTGCGGTGGCGCGCGATCGGCACACTGGCGCTCCAGCGCTCGCCCTGCCAACTTTGCGCCCAGGCGGCAGCGGTTTCGATCACCTCGGGCGTTTCCGGAAAAAACTCCAGCGTCTTGCCCTGCAAGGCCGCAGGCAAGCCGGTCACGCTCACCTTCAGGGTGCTGGCGTCAATCTGGATCGCGCTGCTGCCCGCCAGCGCCACAGGTTGCGCCTTGAAGGCGGCGTCAAACGCACCCGCGTGCAAGGCGGTAGAACCCTGTACCGGCAAGCGCAACGTGAACTGTCCGTCTTGCGGCACGCATTCCTGTTTGCACACCAGCCAGTTGGCCAGCAATTTGACTTCCAGCTCGGTGCCCAGCGGCTTGAACTGCGGCGAAACGGTGAGCGGTACCGGCAGTAGCACCGTATCGCCATAACCGTAGTTGGCCAGGTTGCCAACCGGAATTTTGATGGGCAGCGGCCAGGCAATATCACCGGCACTCACCCCTGCGGGCAGCGTCCAGGTGAGCGTGGTGGCCTGACCCGAGTCGCCGGAGTTCTTCCAGTAGGTGTGCCATTCGGGCTGGTGCGCGATTTGCAGCCCCAGCCAGAGCGGCTTGCCCGGCTGCACGCCGTCGGGGGCATACGCCAGAAGCTCGGCGCGCACCTGTTCGGTTGTGACCACGGTTTGAGCGCTCATTTGGGCTGTAGCCCACATGGGTAGAGCGCCAAGAGCTATGAATAAAAGAGCTCCAAGCGCTCTTGTCAACGGTGTTGATGAAGTCATGAGATAGTCTGACCGACGCAGCGGCAAATCGTTCAACCCAGGTTCAAGGACTCAATTTTCGGTGAAAACCGTCAGCACCCCGGTGTAGCCATACACATGGTTGCGCGCAATCTCGCCAGCGGCAAAAAAGCCCACCAGCGGCACGTCGCCCAAGGCGCGGCGAATGATCTGCATCTCTGCGCTGGGCCCGCCAAAGTGGGCTCCGCCCCGGCCCGCACAGCTCACGTACACGGCACCGGCAATGCCTCGCGCCGGGTGCGGCGCGGCCTCTGCACCGGCATCGGACATGGCAACGGCAATTTCCTGCGCCTGCTCTTGCGGCTCAAGCTCTTCACGGATTTCGGCACAAATGCGCGTCAGATCAGCGCGTGCGGCCTGCACGTGGCGCTGGCAAAACGCCAGCGTCATACCCTGATCGACCAGACTGGCCAACGCGACGCCGTTGCGCGGCGGGTCCAGCCCGATGATGTGGCGCACCAGCACGTCGGGGCCAAAGTTGCCGGTGCGGGCAACGGTCGGGCCGTCGGCAGCAACGGTTTCGGTCAATCCGGCCAAAGTCTCACGAATGGCCTGCAAAGCTTCACGAGGTTGTTCCAGGCTGACGCCCAACTCACGCAACAACACTTCCAGCGCCGGCTTGCCGTCCAGCGCCAGCACCACATTGCGGCTGACTGAAGTAACGCGGTGCGTCTTGCCCAGTGGCTGCGCGCCCTGCGTTACGCGCGACACCAGGTGCACGCCCGGGCCAAACGCCACACCACTTAAACCGCCGCTGAACACACCACTTGCCGCGCCCTGGCCTTTGACCGCGCCGTCGCCAGCGACGGCAAATTGCAGCGCCGCGCCCCGGCTGCTCGCCAGGCCGCCAAACAAATAGCCCGAAGCGGTGCGCTCTGCCAGTTCGTCAATCAGGTCTGTCAGCTCTGCGGTATGCGCGTCGGCGTGCACCAGCGCGGTGTGTGCCGCAAACGACATACCCAGCGGGGCCACGCCGGAAAACACGCGGTACTGGTCAGCAGGCAATTCGCACAACATGATCGCCAGCGCGGGTTCATCGACGTATTCCACGTTGTTCGATGCAATGGCCACACCCACAGTACCGGCCCAGTCGGTCACTGCGGGCAATTCGGCGCTCAAGTGCGCCAGAATCTCTTGCGCGTGGGCGGCGTAGTGGTCGGTGATGTAGAGCAACGCCAATGTGGGGTTGGCCGCGTAACCGTGCAGTGCCATCTGCGCGCGCAACTGCGCCAACGCCAGGTTGGCGGCCATGCCCCACTGCGGGTGGGTGGCGTGGGCGTAGGGAAACAGTCGCATGGCTCGGCTCGGTGTCAACGCGCGATGCGCTCAGCGCGCACGCGCAGACTTGCTGGCTGCCTTTTTGGTTGCCACAGATTTTTTGACTGGAGCTCTTTTGCGTGTTGCACCAGTAGCTGCATTTTTAGTAGCTTTGACGGCCTCTTTGGCCAGGTTCTTGCCCATGTCCACCGCAGTTGCTTTGCCGGCTTCCTTCATGGCACTGGCGGCAATGGTCTGAAACTGCGTCGTCAACGCATGCCACAACTGCATCGGGTCCACCAAGCCGGCCGCCGCAGCGCTGGCGGCAGGCTTGGCCGCATCGGTCACCTTTTTAGCCACTTTTTCGGTCTTTTCTGCCACATCGGCAACCGTGTGCGCGGTGGCTACGGCTTTTTCGGTGACTTTCTGCACGCCGACCGCCATGGTGTCGGCGGCCTTGAGCTTGAACGCATTGGCCACGTCGCCCATGTTGAAGTTCATGCCCTTCAGGGTGGCCAACGTCATCTTTTGCACCTCCAGTGCCTGCACCGTGGCACCCAGCGCCTTGGCGTTCTGGTCCAGCCAGAAATGCACCGCCTTGAGTTCGGTGATGCGTTTTTCAAGTTCTTCCTCGTTGAGCGTGGGCGCAATCCAGTTGGCCAGGTTGGGCATCTGCGGCACCGCTTGCGAGGTGTTCTTGGCCAGGTTCTGCAAAAAGTCAAAACCAGGCACGTATTTGGCAAAGCCAGCGTTGGATGCGTCACTCATGAGGGTCTCCTTGAAGTGGTGGCGGACGGATACAGCTTACCCCAAATGCGCAACCGTTGTGGCGTAACACAAGGCGGTGGGGTTACCGAGCCCATGCAGACACTGGGCTCCTCTAGCGGTGCAAGGCGGCGAAAGCTTCAAAATCTTCAACCGGCACCGGGTGGCTGAAAAAATACCCTTGGAACACAGGGCACCCGTGCGCCAACAGCAGCTCTTTTTGCGCTTGGGTTTCAACGCCTTCCGCAACCACGCGCAGCCCCAACGCCTGCGCCAACACAATGACCGTTTTGGCAATGGCCGCATCGTTGGGATCCACCAGAATGTCACGCACAAAACTTTGATCAATTTTGAGTTCGTGCAAGGGCAAACGCTTGAGGTAACTCAGCGACGAAAACCCGGTACCAAAGTCATCCAGTGAAAACCGGACGCCCATGACCTGAAGCACCTGCATTTTTGCAACGACATCGCTCACATTGGACAGCAACACACTTTCCGTGAGCTCCAGAATGAGTCGATGGCCGTCGGCACCATGGCGCTCCAGGGTCGCCATCACCTGGCTCGCAAAATCTGCCTGATAAAACTGGCGCGCGCTGACGTTGACAGAAAGGGTGAGCTGGGCAAACTGCGGGTTACCCTGCCATCGCACCAGCTGCGCGCACGCGGTGTCCAGCACCCACTGCCCCAGTGTCAGGATGATTGCAGCTTCTTCCGCCACAGGAATAAAGTCCGCTGGCGACACCCAACCACGCTTCGGGTGCTGCCACCTGAGCAGCAACTCCGCCCCTGTCAAATGGTCGGCGTCATCCACTTGGGGTTGGTAGTGCGCAGAAAACTGCTGCTGCGCAATGGCCTCTCGCAGGTTTTGCTCCAGATCAGCGTGTGCGGACGCGTTGGCAAGCATCTTCGGATCAAAAACACAAATCGTGTTGCGGCCGGCATTTTTTGACTGGTACATCGCCAGGTCAGCGCGGCGCAAGGGCTCATCAACGGTTTCTTGCTGGATGCCAAAAAGCGTAATGCCCATGCTGGGGCTGATAAAGCGCTCGTGGGTTTCCAGTTTGAAGCCCAGATTGATCGCTGCGCGAATCTTTTCCGCCACCGCCATGGCCTGCGCGGTGGCTTGCGTTTCGTTTGAATCAAGACCTTCCAGCATCACCACAAACTCGTCACCACCCAGCCGCGCCACCGTGTCACCGTCTCGCACGCCCTCGCGCAGGCGCTGCGCCACCAAGCGCAGTAATTCATCGCCTTTGTCGTGTCCCAGCGAGTCGTTCAGGTTCTTGAAATTGTCCAGATCGATAAACAAGAGCGCTCCATTGGCATGGTGGCGCACGCCGTCGGACAGGGCTCGCTTAAGGCGGTCCAACAGCATGCGGCGATTGGGCAGCTGGGTAAGCGGGTCATAGAAAGCCAAGCTCTTGATCTGTTCATCCAGGCGCCTGCGTTCGGTCACGTCCGTGGTGTAGGCAAGAATGCAAGTCTTGCCGTCAAGCTCAAGAACCTCTGCCGAGATGCTGACCTGGCGCTGGCCACCGTTCTTGTGGGTCCAAGTTGCTTCGTAGTCCACCAGACGCCCATTTTGCTTGAGCACGGCTACCCAAGCTTTGCGACCCATGGCGTTGGTCCACAAACCGATATCCTTAACGAGCATACCCAACAGTTCCTGCCGTGTCCACCCAAAATCCCGCGCAAAGTTGTCATTGACCTCCAGAATGCGCCCATCGTCAACTGTGGCAATCGAGCAAGCCACTGGCGAAGATCTGAAAGCGGTTTGAAAGCGCTGGCTGACCGCGTCAATTTCAATGAACTGCTTCTGGTAGTCACGCACCAAAAAATGGACCAACCCGGCCGCAGCGATGCACACGAACACCAACGTATTGCCAAACAAGGCCGCCGGCGCCAATTCTTGATGGGGCAGCCAGCCCGCCGACTCAGCCGCCACCACGGCACCAATCGTCAGGCCAGTCATCACGGTTGTCGAAATGGCAAAACGCGTGCCCAACAACCAACCCCCCATAAAAATAATCAACGGATAGTTGTACGTCAACGGAACCCGAATGCCCCCATTGAGCACCACGATCAGCGTGATGGACGCCCAGACCCCCACCGCCAAACAGTACATCGCAGCACGAGCTTTGCCCTGCTTTAACAAATAGGCACCGGTCAACGCAACCAACAGCATCGCGACCGGGCCTGCGGTTCGGTGCAGTTGTCCCGGCGCAAACAGAACAATGGAAGCCAGAAAAAATGCTTCACCGATGATGATGACCCAAACCGTCAGACGCAAAAAAGCCAGCGGCGACTCTCTGGGTCGCGTACTGGCTTGTTTTCTGAAGAATGGTGAATTCATGGTGTTCGGCGGTCGCGGTGCAGTTTACCGTCCACCAACTCCAGCAAGCGGTCGCAGCGCTGTGCCAGGTGCTCGTCGTGCGTGACCACCACAAACGCCGTGCCTTGCTCGGCGTGCAGGCGCCGCAGCAGCGCAAACACCTCGTTGCTGGAAGCCTGATCCAGGTTGCCGGTGGGCTCGTCAGCCAGCACCAGCGGCGGGTTCAGCACGATCGCACGCGCCAGCGCCACGCGCTGCTGCATGCCCCCTGAGAGCTCGGCCGGACGCTTGTCTTGCGCACCGGCCAGGCCCACCTGTTCCAGCAGCTCCAGCGCGTGCCGACGCTGCACCGCGTTGACGCTGCCGTGGATCATCCGGATCGGTAAGGTCACGTTTTCCAGCGCGGTAAACGCCGGCAGCAGGTGGTGAAACTGGAACACAAAGCCCAGCGTCTGACGCCGACGCAAAGTCAAGCCGGCGTCGTCCAGGTCGCGCACCTCCTGCCCCAGAAGCTGGTAAGAGCCCGTCGTCATGCGCTCGAGCAAGCCCAGAATGTTCAGCAGCGTGCTCTTACCAGACCCCGACGGCCCCATCAGCGCCACAAACTCGCCGCGCCCAATCTGCAAATCAAGACCATGCAGCACCTCGGTCTGACTGGGTAGACCCAGGTTGTAGCTCTTGTGCACATCCTTCAATGCTATCAAAGGTGTATCTGACTGCGCTTGATTCATCTGGGCTAGACGCCTAAAGGTCTTATAACCGGATGGCCTGCGCCGGGTCCATGGCCGCGGCCCGACGCGCCGGCGCAATGGCAGCGAGCACGCCACACACGCTGGCCACCAGCGCCACGTTCAACCCGACCCGCCAGGGCAATGTGATGTTGAACAGCGGCAGGCCGTCGGAGCCTTTGACAAAGTGGGTGAACGCCCAGATCAGCGCCACCGCAATCACAATGCCCAACGCCGACCCCAGCACGCCCAGCACGGCTCCCTGCAACAAAAACACGCGCAGAATCTGCGCCCGGGTGGTGCCCATGGCGCGCAGGATACCGATCTCGCGCTGCTTTTGCACCACCGACACCACCAGCACGCTGGCAATGCCCAGCACCACGACAATCATCACTACGCTGCGGATGATGCCGGTGCTCACCGACTGCGCATTCAGCGCGGACACCAGCTGCGCGTTGTTCTCTTGCCAGCTTTCCACCTTGTAGGGGTAGCGCGCGCGCAGGTCTTGCGCCAGCTGCTGCGCCGTCCACACGTCGTACAGCTTGACGTCCAGGTTGGTCGCACCGCCGGGCAACCCCAGCAGGCTTTGCGCGGCGCGCAGCGGCACGATGACGGTGCGCCGATTGAGGTCGCGCACACCCAGATCGACCAGCGCGGTGGCCCGCACCGATTCGCTCACCAGCGCGTTGGCAGGGCCTGTTTGCAGCGTCAGCCGGTCGCCCACGCGCACACCCAGGTCGTCGGCCAGTTCGCGGCCGATGATGGCCTCACCCGGCGCCAGCCGCGCCTGCCCGGCAATGACCTTGGCGCGCAAGCCCACGATGCGGTCGTAGCGGTCCAGCTCGACGCCCAGCAGCGCGATCGACTGCTGCGCCTGTCCACGTAAGCCCAGCCCGGAGCCCGACACCATGGGCGACACGCTGGAGACCTCGGGCATGGCCTCCAGCGCGGGCACCAGGCTCTGCCAGTTCACCAGTGAGCGGAGGCCCTGCGCGCGCGGCTGTGCTTCGCTCAATACCACCTCGCCACCGACCGGCGCGCGAGCCGCCAACACTACGTCCTGCGGCGAGCGGATCGTGATGTGCCCCTGTGCGCCCAGCGTTTTTTCCAGCGTGCTGGCCTGCAAGCCGGTAATCAGCGCCGAGATGTACGCCACCACCGCCACCCCGGCGGCTACCCCGACGAT
>Ga0172371_10001536_pt1 | contig 36800 bp, 31 predicted proteins | sample Lak12m_FD_114543 | JGI IMG/M metagenome (GOLD analysis project Ga0172371, IMG submission 114543) | Freshwater microbial communities from Kabuno Bay, South-Kivu, Congo - kab_022012_12m | ecosystem: Environmental > Aquatic > Freshwater > Lake | place: Democratic Republic of the Congo: South-Kivu... | reverse complement strand
GCAGTTTGTGCCCTCAGGGATGCAGGTTGTTCAATTCAGGGGATGCTGGCTATTTTTACATATAATCTGCCAAAAGCAGATAAAGCATTCAAAGAAGCCAAGTGTCCACTGGTCACTCTCACTGATTATGATCATCTGATCCAGAAAGCATTGGAAATTACTTATATTTCTGATGAAGACATGTTTACCCTGAAAGACTTCAAAAAAAGCCTGGCAAAATAAAAAAAGCTGATCCGCATGAATCAGCTTTTTTAACAGGTTAAAGATCGTTTACCGGTCAACAATTATTTTCCGGTTTATAGTCTGGCCATCGCTTGTGATCCGAAGGATATAAACCCCGTTATTAATATTTTCAAGAGAAATATCTTTGAAATTCGTTCCGCCTGAAAGAATAAAATCACTGGTCAGGATTGTCTTTCCAATAAGATCAACAATCGAAATACTTATTTTTTTTGTTTCTGAGATAGCGGCTTTAATGGTGATTTTTTCGCTGGCAGGATTGGGATAAACGCTGAAAAGGTTCGAGCCCGGCTCATAAATTCCCTGAGGTCCGATAGTAATAAATGACCAGGGTGTGCTCCAGTCGGAAGTGTCAGCCATAGCGCCGCCATCAGAAAATGCCCTCATCCGCCAATAGTAGGTTTTCAGTGTTGCAAGTTTCTTTGACACTGTATAGTTAGCTTCGCTGGCAACAGGTTTTACGTCTACAAAAGGAGTTGAAAAGCCAGGTAACGAGTCAACCTGCAATTGATACCCTGTAATGCCGGTCTGACCCGTCCATGTTAATTTTGGTTTCAGATCCACGTCCTGTTGGGCATCTGAGGGAGATTTAAGCAGAACCGTATTGATGACAGTAAAGCTCCTTGAATTCGACCAGCTTGAAGTATCCTGTAGCTGACGGGCCCGGACACGCCAAAAAACAACGTCACCAAACTGAAGTAAACTGCATCTTACCAGGTTTGTGTCAACAACATTCTGAAGAATCAGATTACTGAAATCCTCATCTAAAGCAAGTTGATATTCATAACCAAGTATCCCGGTTATATTTTTCCATTTTATCAGGACATCGATCATCTGTGAAACAGCATTATCGTTAGGTGACTGAAGGGTCAATTTATCAACAACCGTAAACATCCACGGACTGCACCAGGAACTTGTACTGAGGTTGTGACGGGCACGCACACGCCAGTAATAATTTTTTCCGAAATGAAGGTTTGCTGTAGCCGCCTTAAGTATGTTGAAAGCAACTGTACCTTCCTTTAAAGCAGGAGAGCTGAAATCCGGAACCGAATCATACTGGTAATCCCAGAAACGAATACCCGTTATTGTCACATTGGTGCCATCCTGAACCACCGTGTTCTTCCATTCCAGATTAACATCGGGATTTTGATCGGCTTTATTATTAGTAGGATTAAAAAGATTGACCTGGTCAAAAATGACGAAGCTATGTACAACCGACCAGTAAGATGTCTCTCCCTCGTCTATTGCCCTTACTCTCCAGAAATACCTCTGACCGAATAAAAGTTCATGGGTTTTATATCCCGTTAAAAGTAATTGAGTGGTGTCAACTTTCAGTGGGGAGTTGAAATTCATAGTAGTATCGATCTGTACCTGGTACTGCAGGTTTGTACTCCCGGCAATGGCATTCCAGCTCACGTACAAATCCGGCACCATGTTAATGGCGCTGTCGGGAGGAAATTTTAGTGTCGGCGTATAAACATCCGCCTGGGCCATCATTCCGAGGGCAGAAAACAGGAAGAACAGAAATTGTATGGTTCTTTTCATATCACATTTGATGTTTTGAATAGTTACAATTTTACAACTTTTCCAAAGGCATTGGCAATCCTGACAATATAAGTCCCTGCAGGAAGCGGCTTGATATCAAGAGTGGAAATATTTGTCCCTGTCGGTTTATTGCCAAGGCTGTTATTTAGAACGATCCGACCTGTAATATCGGTTAGCTGAACTTCAACGGTACCTGCTTTATCCAGATCATACATAATGTTAATAATATCAGAAGCAGGATTTGGATTTATCCTGAGAATTCCGTTTTTACTGATTGGAGTGGTATTTCCCGGATCAATGCCTACAGGAGTGTAATAAGTGGTGTCGGTAAAAAGACCCCGTCCATATGTTGATATATAGATTGTACCTTTATTGCCGATCAGGTAATTATCAATAGTCTGTTGCTTTATTTCAGTTACGGGAACATCACCCATGTTCATCAACTCGAGGTTCCATTGCGGATTACCACCGGTAAGGGTGGATGTTGAGAAAACGCCGTATTCGGTTCCGATAATAGCTTTATTGTTATCATGCATTTCAATTAGTCCGCTGAAGACAGGGATTTTCGGCAGGTTACCCTGGACAGAGGAGAACGTCGGGAGAGAATCGTTTCCATTTTGGGTCATATAGACATAATGATCGTTATCGTAATTCCCAAGAGTTACCATCACCTGTCGCGAGTCATTAGGATTTATAGCGATGGAGCTTATGAAACGGCCTAAAAATGGCAGGTTGATAAACCTTTCATTTGAAATGATGCATGTTGGGCTGGTTACATCAGCAGTAGCAAAATCGTGTGCAAGGGCAATGTTTGAAATCCTGATCATACGGCCACCTTCAGTGCCAAGCCATAAAGTATTCAGATCTTTCGAAACAGCCATCGTGCTTACGGGATCATTGTAATAATTTGTATCTGAAGCAGGGATTAGCATAATCTTGAACCATTCCGGAGCCACCGTGAAATTCAGGGCATCTTTGGTCATCCAGATACCATTAGTAGTTCCCCGGCTACCTGCAACAAAGAAACGGGAAGCTACAGGATCGGGTATTTTAATACTGTCTCCTGCAGGAATGGGTTCAGCCGTTGTGTATTCAAACGGGAATTTTACGTTATTGCTTTCAACAATAATTGTGGTATCTGCTTTGATTACCTTTCCGGTTTTATTGATATAAGAAACGCTATCTCGTGTAAATTCGAAGTTAATACTTTCCCAGAACTGGATTGGAGTTACATCAACCTTATTGTTGATAATACCCATGATAAAACCATTGGTATAAGCAAGGTCTATCAGTTCCTGCCGGCGTATGCTGTCTCCGATCCTGGAAAAGAAAACTGTATTGGGAGCAATAGTCGACCAGGCACAGGCACCACCCGAACCGCCTTCATCGGCGAGCCTGAATGGGAGATCATTCCACCATGTTTGATAGCCATCTGTAGGGTTGTTTACCAGCGCAGGATAATAAGCGCCGATAACCTGCGTGCCGATAGCGTCACCTCCACCCATTACCCATGTTTGACGACCCGACATCGCAACAGAGTTAAACCGGGAAACGGCATAATTTTTATTACTCGTCTTAAATACAATATCTTCCGTTCCTATAATTGCCGTGGTCACACCGCCATTGTTCGCCATAGCAAACTGGGTAGGATATCCCGGACGGAAAACATATGAATGATGAAAAGTCGGGGCATATTGATCAGCTATTGCGGGTAACCCTCCAAAACTCATCAAAGCCCAGTCATAGTAACCTGTTTCCTGTATTCTTCTTCCCCACCACAAACCGGAGCTTCCGAGGAGTATCTGGTAAGGATCAGCAGGAAATACGGTGATGGTATTGGCATAGCATCCATAACCGCCAAACGGCTCATAAGTTTCATTAGCCGGGAAAACGACCGACCAGGTTGTTCCCTTATCAGAGGAAAGGTAGATATTATAAAGATACCCGAAGGAATCGGCAACACTGGCATACATGACATTCGGATCGGAAGGGGCGATGGCAAACACAGTCCACCCTCCTGTGTTTACAGGAAGTTTACCCGGAAGACCGGTTGATAATTTTACAAAATTGTTTACATCACCTCCGACTGCAATCCACGTTTCGTCAGTGACACATGTAAGAACAGTACCATCCGACCCTACAGCGACGTCATTACAATAACCAACCCTTACCTGATTCCATTCTATTCCGTCGTCACTGTAAAGCAAGCCACTGTTGGTGGCTGCGAAAATCCGGTCATTACGCGGATCGACGGCAAGTTTTGCCACTGAAAACCAATTGGGTCCAGAGGTATTGGGTGAATGAACAAAGGTAGATCCGTCATCGCTGTAATATAATCCGGTTCCTATGTATGGTGCAATCCCGCAATAGGTAACACCGGTGGAAGCATAGATCCTTCCGCCGGAAGTTTGAACAAGAGATGAGACTTTAGGAATGATATTACTTTCTGCATTCATCTGGTGCCATGTGAGACCAAGATTGGTTGAACGCCAGATACCGCCGTTTACTGAACCTGCATAGATAGTGTTGGAATTGACATCCTGGTTATCGAACATAACAGACCATGTAACACCCGCATAGTTGCCGGGACCAAGAGAAATCCAATTCAGGTTAAGGCTTCCTTTGGAGTCCGTTTGCATCTCCCTGATTTGATCAAGCGCCTCCATTTGACTGGTAGCGCTCACAGTTCCGGTGAGTTGGTTGGCACGCATCCGCTCCATCCGGGATTTGCCATCAAACTTCTTTCCACCTTCATCTCCGGGCTGACCGGCTATAGTCAATCCGGAACAAAGAAAGAAAGAAAGTCCCATTAAAGCAGCTAACAAGCCAGATGGTAAAATTCTATTTTTCATATCATTCATTTTTATTTATTGAATATTTTGATGAATCATGTAATGTAAACACAGGAAAATCAGCTATTGGCAAGGAACGTTAGGCTGTGTATTCAAACCAACAAATATAAAGTAAAATCTCAATTATACAAAAAAAAATATTCCCCTGATTTCAAAGGGGAAAGTAAGTCGATGATCCGTTAGAGATACCCGGTGAAATCCCGGAGAATTCAGCTCACAGGAATCATATTTTTTCAAGTGAACTCGCAGGAATCCAGCCCACGGATCCGTTTGCAATCCGGATCTCGTACCATGTACCGATCTGATCTTTTATCTGCACCTTGGTTCCTTCATGAAGTACGAAAAGATCTACGCTTTTTTCATCCGGGGAGCTTTTTATTGTTATGGTGGGAGTAAAAATTATTGCTTCATTTGCATTTTTGACAGCCGTATAACTGCTCCAGGCAAACAGTATTGAAATAACAGAAAACAGAAGAATAATTCCGCCGATCCAGAAACCGACCTTCCTAAGGATCAATACCCGGCTGATCAGGTAAAGGCTCCCGAATGTCAAGGCCAATATAAAGAGAACGATTCCGGTCCCGGCCCATGTATCTGCAGTAAAAAGGTTGATGATGCTCCTGAACCACCGTTTATAAAACAACTCAGGTAACGGCTCGATCTGATCGGCAATTTTGTTGTTTGCAACCTTCAGGTTGAAATCTATATCCTCACTTCCGGGATTAAGTCTTCTGGCTCTTTCATACCATAGAATTGCACTTGCGTATTCATTAAGCTTGAAATAAGAATTTCCGAGATTGTAATATAAATCCGGGGATTCATACCCAAGAACTATGACTCTCTTATAAAGATCAATCGCTTCGGTGAAAGAACCATCAGCATAAGCTTTGTTTGCTTTCTGTATATCCTGTTGCTGATCCAGGGCAAAAAGCGCTCCTGTAAAAATCAGAAATATTGTTATAAAACCAAGCCTTTTAATCATTACCTAAGCTCCCTCTCAATCTTTGATATAATTTCCACAGCTTCATTATAAATCCGTTCCATATTTACAATTTTTTCACCGGGGGCGAACCGTGCAAACTCAGTGTTGTTAAGAGTTTCGATAAATTGTTTGATCATCTCTTCATTTACATTCTTCCTTGACAGAGCTTCATGTACGGAATCTATGCTCAGATCAACCATAGGGATTGAAAATTTATCGCTCAGGTAGCCCCATAGCGCCTGGGATATTTCGATATAAAATTCTTCCTGTTTGCCTGATTTCAGAAAATCTTCAGCTTTCCGTAAACGTTTACGTGCAATTTTGGTTGCTTTCAGGTTTTTCATCAGGATTAAATCACTTTTTCTTGCAGAAAGCCTGCGTCCTGTAATGATAACTGCTATGAAAAGCAAAAAAGGAATCAGCAGCAGCAGCCAGAATAACATTGAACTGAAAAAGTATGTACCCTGACGTGAAAGCACCATGGGTTTGTCCTTGATATGCCTTATATCACTGCCGATATATTTGATATCCTCCTTGTTGGCTCCCGAATATGTTATGACCGCCGATTCTCCGGTTCCTTTATCCACGTCAATAGTATACTGCAGACTGCTCAGGGTAACGTATCTTCTTTTTTCAAGATCAAAATAGCTGAAGCTGATTGGTTTTATGGTAAAACGGCCTGGTTTCCTGGGAATGACAAGATATTCAAAGGTCTGACTTCCGTTGATACCGGCGCCGGAGGTTTTAATATCGCTTGTGATCTTCGGATCATATGTTTCAAAATCGGGAGGGAAAGTGACATTTACTTTATCGATCAGTTGAATATTACCTTTACCTGCAACAGTACATTTCAGATTAAAAGCCTCATTTGCCTTAAGCCGGTTTTTATCAACTTCGGTATTGAATGTAAAACTCCCTACCGCACCGCTGAAGTCGGTTGGCTTTCCGGGTTCCGGGAGTGGCTTTACATTTATGACAAGTGCATTTGAGGTTAACGACTTTTCAACATTGGCGGTACCTGAGCTGAAAAACGGATCATTAAAAAAATCATCGAAAAAAGGATCGCCTGTCCTTGACCTTGACTGTCTTTTGACCTGAGCAACACATTCAAGTTGCAGGGGATCGATGATAAGCTGACCGCTTTTCAGCGGGAAGAGGGCGATTTTACGGATATCGGCCACGACATATTGTTGGCCGTCAATCATTTGTGTTGTTTGCTGTAATTTATCGTTTTCACGGATCAGGTTTTGAGACCAGAACCCGGAAAATGAAGAGAGCTTACTGATGTTTATCTGCGCAATTGGAACCTTTGTATATATCTTATATGTGACAACAATGCCTTCTCCCTGCATCGGATCTGTTTTATTAGCAATGGCTTTGATAAATACATCATTTGATCCGGAGGCTGCCTGGTTTGACTGTTTCGGATTCCCGCCCTGTTGATTCTGCGTTCCTGTTCCCTGTTGCGGAGGCATCGCGTTTGGATTTTTAACGACCTTAATTGTCAGGGGATTGGAAGTATAATTTTTACCATTTACCGTGACAGTTGCCGCAGGAATTTCGAAACTACCCTCACGGACCGCCTGAAGGTAATAGGAATAGATATAGGCGATTGTCATGCTTGTACGCCCGTTGATGCTCCTGATGCTTGAGGAGGTAGAGGTGTTGGGACCGCTGAGAACATTGAATCCCTGGAAGTTCGGAAGTCTGAACCCTGTTCCCTGACCATTCACACTAAAGGAGAGGGTAAAGGTTTCTCCGGTTGCGACGACAGGTTTCGATGATGCGGTAAATTCAATATCCTGGCTAAACGCCTGCACAACGCTCAGACAGAACAATGTTAATATGACAATTATCTTATTCAATGGTCTCCATTCATTTAGTCCTTAATCCAGCATCCAGCATCACCAATCCTTCTCCACTCCGACAACCTGCACTTTTGCCTTCTCCTTCTTCACCTTCTGCAAGGTCTTTTTTTCATCGTTCTTCAACGCTTCCAGCATTCTTTCAGCATCCTCCTTACTGATCTTTTTCTGATCGGGATTCTGATTTTTTTTCTGATCCTGGTCTTGTTGTTGCTTTTGCTGGTCCTGCTTATCCTTTTTATCCTCCTGCTTTTGCTGGTCTTTATTTTGCTGCTGTTGCTGCTGCTGTTGTTTTTTCAGCATCATTTTGGCATATTCCAGATTATATTTGGTATCAATATCTTTGGGATTGTTCATAAGGGCATTTTTATATGACATTATGCTTTTTTCATATTCTTTTGCCTGAAGGTATGAATTTCCCTGGTTATGATAGATCATGGCCTCAGTGGCACGTTCCTGGTTCTTCCCGGCTAAAGTACCGAAAATCTTTGCCGATTCTTCATAATTTTTTTGCTGGTATGTTGCAGCGCCGAGGTTAAACTGGCCTTTGACAGATCCTTTATTAACCTCAAGGGCTTTCCGGTAATCCTTTTCAGCTCCTTTAAAATCACCATTCTGATAAAGCCTGTTCCCCTCCCTCAGAAGCTTGTTCTCCTTCTGTGCAGAGGCTAAAAAAACATTCAGACAGAGCAGGATTACAATTATATATTTAATACGGGCTTTCATTTTGTCTTTGGGTTATCTGTTATCTTGCATCTGGATGCTGGATCAAGCATCGCGAACGAAGTGAGCTTTTATCCAGTATCCAGGATCGGTCGCGCAGCGATCATCTATCACGAGCGCAGCGATCATCTTTTCATTTTTATTATCCATTAATTAAACGGTTTGACTTTTTTCATCCATTGAGTTTTACGTTCAAAAACAAACAAGTCAATTATCAGCAGGATAAGGGCAAGAGAGATGAAATACTGGAAACGGTCTTCATAATCGGAATACTGCTTACTTTCAATTTCTGTTTTCTCTATCTTGTTTATATCGTCGAAAATTTTATTCAATCCGGCTTCCGAATTCGATGCCCTGATATACATTCCATTACCCAGACTGGCTATCCGCTGAAGTAAAGTCTCGTCGAGTTTGGTCATAATGACATTTCCCTGTTGATCCTTTTTATATCCCGTCCGGAAATTCCCGTTATAAACCGGGATCGGTGCACCTTCCGGTAGACCCATACCTATAGTATAGATTGTGATCCCTTTCTTCACTGCAGCATCGGTTTGCTCCAATACGCCTCCCTGAAAATCCTCACCATCGGTAATTATGATAATTGCTCTGTTATGTTTTGTATCTCCGAAACTGGTTGCGGCAAGTTCAACAGCATCGGCAATAGCCGTTCCCTGTGTAGGAATCATATTTATGTTGATAGTCGAAGTGAACATCTTGGCGGCGGCATAATCTGTTGTTATCGGAAGTTGTGTGTAGGCTTTCCCTGCAAAAATTATAATCCCGATTCTATCGCCCTCAAGCTGGTCGATAAGCCTTGAGATCGCCTGTTTTGCCCTCTCCAGCCGGTTTGGCCGGAGATCCTCGGCAAGCATGGAATTCGATACGTCAAGAGCAATGATCAGGTCGATCCCCTTCCGTTTGATTTTTTCCAGTTTCGAACCCGTTTGCGGATCGACCAGTGCAAATGTCAGGAAGGTGATAGAAACCATCAGAAGGATAAATTTCAGGATTATCTTAATCATGGAAAATTCCGGCATAAGCTGACTGATAACCTGCCAGTCACCATACCGGCTAAGGGCATTTTTCCTCCAGATCAGGAAAAGCATCAGAAGTATGGTAAATGCCGGGATCAACAACAGCAAATAAAAGTAATATGGATGGGCGAATCTGAACAAATTAAAGTATTTTAGATTTTAGACTTTTTTAACCGTAAGGGTAAATTGCATATCATGGTATATTCTTAATGTATATGTATCTAAGAAGGAATTCGAGTCCAAGCAGCGCAAATGCAATCAGGACGAGCGGCACAAATTCCTCTTTTTTCTTCCTGAATTCCGTTACATCAATTTTCGATTTTTCCAGTTTATCGATTTCCTGGTAGATTGCACGAAGTTTGGCATTATTGGTAGCTCTGAAATATTTGCCATCCGTCACCCTTGCTATTTCTTGTAATAACGGTTCATCGATCTTCACTTCCATCATTTGTGTCTGGATGCCAAACGGAGTTTGTACCGGATAGGGAGCCATTCCAACTGTTCCGACACCTATTGTATAAATACGGATACCGTAGAGTTTGGCAATTTCTGCTGCCGACCGAGGATCAAGACTTCCCATATTGTTAACACCATCGGTCAGCAGGATTATGACTTTGCTTATAGCTTTGCTGCCCCGTAAACGGTTAACTGCGGTAGCAAGCCCGTCACCCAGGGCGGTTCCGTCATCGATCATACCGCTTTTGATATCCATGAAAAGATTTTTCAGAACTGCGTGATCTGTGGTGATCGGGCATTGTGTGAATGTTTCTCCGCTGAAAATAACCAAACCGATACGATCATTGGGTCGTCCGTCGATAAACTCAATTGCAACTGATTTTGCAGCGTCAAGCCGGTCTGGTTTGAAATCCATTGCCATCATTGAACCACTCACGTCAAGAGCGATCACAAGGTCGATGCCTTCAACACTTATATCCTGCCGGCTGAGGCTGGTTTGTGGCCGGGCCAGGGCCAGGATCAATAAGATTATGGCCAGCAGACGCAGAATATACAGTGAATGATAGGCGTACAGTTTCAGACCACCTCTTTTCCCGGTAAAACCTGAAATGTCGGAAATCCTGAGGTCGGGATGGTTTCTCTTCAGCCTGTAAAAATACCAGACAGCTAATGCCGGTATGATTACCAGTAGAAAGAGGAACTGAGGATTTGCGAATTTAATCATTGTTCGGTCGTTGAATCTGATGTCACCAGGCCGGATTGATGTCCGGTATTAACAAAATCAATGCCCGATTCAAGCGAAGCTTCATTTTCCCCTGGTAATGGTTTTGCCTTTGCAAACTTGACCATATCTGCAGTTACGAGGATCCGGAATAACTTTTCAAGAGAATCCTTCTGAATTTCATGTTTTTCTTTGAGTGAATCCATGATTTCTGAAGTTGTTTGTTCGAGAGCTGGAACTATAAAACGGCCTTCTATGTACACTCTCAGAATATCGGTCAGCTCAGTATAATATTCCTTGACCTTTCCTCCCTGCCAAAGTTTTTTGACTCGCAATTTTTCCAGTTCCTGCAGTGCCCGCTCATGAGGCAATAATACGACTTTAGGCCTCAACCGGAAGATTGGCTCATTTTTCTTACGTTTTCTCAGATACCAGATAATTGCCAGAACCAGTGCAATAGTTCCCAATCCCAATAAGATCCATGGGATCATTTCACGGAAGGTTATTGGAATCTTCATAGGTCCTTTGATGGGCTTTATGCTCTTTGTTGTATCTACCGGTACTGTGTGGACTGCCAGCATCATCTGTCCGGTTAATGTCATCTGCTGGTTTGTATCCGGAAGGCTCCGGTACCTGAACGGCACAGAGGGTATGTTATAGAATCCGGAATCGAAACAGGTAAGGTTGAAGAACTGTTTATATGTTGCAGTTTGTTTGTCGGGCGAAATAGTAGTATCAATTTTTCCCCGGCCGATAACCTGGATATTGTCAAGGATTGTATCGGGGATAAAAGGCCAGAGTACCTGAGTTTCAACCGGACCGGTGAAAGAGATCGTAAGCCCGATATGGTCACCGATCAGCATAGCATTGGTATCGAGCTTTGCCGTAACTGTGACATTCTGAGAATATCCTGTTAAATAAACTATAAAAGCTGATATGGTGAAAAAGAATTTCTGCATTAAGATATTAACTTATCTATTATTTAAGCGTTCAGAATTTTAGCGTCGTGCCTCTCTCTTTTTAAACAAATTCATCAACGGTTTTATATAATCCTGGTCTGTCCGGATTCGTGCAACATCGACACCGCTTCTCAAAAAAGTATCATTAAGGTATCCCTGATGTTGCGTATACCATTTATTATATTGTGCCCTGGTTCTGAAATCGGAACTGTCGATCCAGATAAGCCGGTTGGTTTCAGCATCCCTTGCCCGGATAAAACCAACATTTGGTAAAGAGGTTTCCCTTTCATCGAAGATATGTACAGCAATAATATCATGCTTTTTGTTGGCAATTTTAATGGCATCATTGAATCCTTTATCCAGGAAATCGCTAAGAAGGAAAGCTGTACACCTTTTTTTAATTACATTGGTAAAATAACGGAGAGCCTCAGATATATTCGTTCCCTGATACTGTGATCTGAAGTCGATCAGTTCACGGATGATCCTCAGAATGTGTGATGTCCCTTTTTTGGGGGGGATAAATTTCTCTATCTGTTTACTGAAGAAGATCACGCCTACCTTGTCGTTATTCTGTATGGCACTGAAAGCAAGGACGGCAGCAATTTCGGTTATAAGTTCCTGTTTGAGAATTTTTTGGGTACCGAACTGGTTGGAACCACTTACATCGATAAGCAGCATCACTGTGAGTTCACGCTCCTCGTCGAAGATTTTTATATACGGATGATTGAACCGGGCGGTGACATTCCAATCAATATTCCGTATATCATCTCCAAACTGGTATTCCCTGACTTCCGAAAAAGCCATACCACGTCCCTTGAAGACTGAATGGTATTGTCCCGAGAATATCTGATTGCTTAGACCTCTTGTCTTGATTTCGATTTTCCGGACTTTCTTGAATATTTCAGCAGTTTCCATAGTTCAGTTGTGCCATGGGGCACTAGTGCGATTGTGCATTAAAGAAAATTCACCAATGCACAATTGCACAATTGTACCAATGGTTTACGGTACCTCTACCGTGTTAAGAATTTCATTGATGATATCTTCCGTACTGATATTTTCTGCTTCGGCTTCGTAAGTAAGACCTATACGGTGACGGAGGACATCATGTGCCACTGCCCGGATATCTTCCGGGATCACATAACCCCGTCGCTTGATGAAGGCATAAGCTTTGGCAGCTAATGCAAGATAGATGCTCGCACGCGGTGATCCTCCGTAGCTGATAAGTCCCTCAAATTTCTTGAGTTTGTAATCGGCCGGGAAACGGGAAGCAAAGACAATATCTGTAATATAATTTTCGATTTTCTCATCCAGGTAAACTTCTCTCGTGACAGCTCTCGCTTTGAGAATACTTTCCGGCTTTATAATGGTGCTGGTATGGGCATCTTCATTGGAAATATTCTGACGGATAATCAATTTTTCCTCTTTTTTATCAGGGTAACCGATTACAACTTTAAGCATAAAACGGTCAACCTGCGCCTCCGGGAGAGGATATGTGCCTTCCTGTTCGATCGGATTTTCGGTAGCAAGGACCAGGAAGGGTTCCGGGAGGATGAAGGTTTCATCACCGATGGTAACCTGACGTTCCTGCATGGCTTCCAACAATGCGCTCTGGACTTTTGCCGGACTTCTGTTGATTTCATCGGCAAGGATAAAATTGGCAAAGATTGGTCCCTTGCGCACCATAAATTCTTCTTTCTTCTGGCTGTAGATAAGTGTTCCGATAAGATCGGCAGGGAGCAGATCAGGAGTAAACTGGATCCGGCTGAATCTGGCATCGATGATATGGGCCAACGACTTGATGGCTAAAGTCTTTGCAAGCCCCGGAACTCCTTCCAGAAGGATATGACCGTTAGCAAGCATCCCTATCATCAGCCTTTCGATCATGTGTTTCTGACCGACGATAACCTTATGCATCTCCATCGTGACCAGGTCAACGAAAGCGCTTTCCTTTTGAATCTTTTCGTTCAATTCTTTGATATCCGTTTCAACCATATGTTAAAAATTTTAGGCTGCAAATTTAACCAAATGAAAAAATGCGAATCAAGCTTTCCTGTTAATATTTGTTAACTGTCTCGTTAAAAAAATGTTAACAGTAACCTTAGCTTCTATTTTATTTATGGTGATATGATTCACACCTGAGGATAGTCAGAGCTCTGTAAAGCTGTTCAACAAAGAAAAGTCGTACCATCTGGTGCGGGAAGGTCAGTTTTGAGAGTGAAAGTATATAATCGGCGCGCTTTCTGAAGGATTCATCAAATCCGTATGGTCCTCCGATCAGAAATACAGTTTCCTTTCCTCCCGAAAGGAAGCGTTGATTCAGAAATTCTGCAAAACCGGCAGAATTCATCTCCTTCCCATGTTCATCAAGCAGGACCAGGAAATCGCCTGGTTGAATATGTTTCATTATCAGGACCGATTCCTTCATTTTATGCTCAGTCACAGATAAGCTGGATGTGTTTTTCAACACCGGTATCTCGACAATTTCGAAGGAGACATACCGTTTAACGCGTGTCACATATTCCAGAATTCCCGTTTTGAGGTATTCACTTTCGGTTTTACCGGTGACCAGTAATCTTAGCTTCATTATTCTTGTCAAAGATCGTAACTTTCCCTTAAAATTGATTAACTTTGTAAAAAAGGTGCCTTATGAAAAAAGAAGCCAGTTCACCATCTCATCAATTGATTTCAATAATATCACTATTGTTGATCATGATGAATCTTCACGGATTTGGTTCAATTCTGCTTACTCCGGGCCCGGATGAAACAATAAAACTGATCTCTGCCGGAATCCATGCAGGGAACGCATCCGAAGTTTCAAAATATTTCAACACCATGGTCGATATGATACTTCCCGGTTATAACGACACTTATGCTAAAAGTCAGGCCGCACAAATCCTCAAAGAGTTCTTTTCCCAGAATCCGGTGAAACGGTTTAAAGTCACAAAGCAGGGATCTTCGGCAAATGGTTCCCAGTACGCCATCGGTGAATATTTATCAGGAAATAAAGAATACCGGGTATATTTTCTTATCCAGTCAGTCAACGGTCAGAATCTCATCCAGCAATTGAAAATAGAGGATAATACATCACCTCAACCCTGACCTGAAGTAAGATGATCAGCCCCGTGAATTTTCCAAACATACAATGACACTCGATCAAATTATCAGAAGCGCCATTGCCGAGGATCTCGGTGAAGGCGATAATACATCAATTGCGACAATACCTGAAGAGGTCAATGGAACGGCTAAGCTGATTCTTAAGGAAAATGGCATTCTTTGCGGGATCCCGGTTGCTGAAAAAATTTTTACCATAACTGATTCCGGTCTGGAAATGAAGATATTACTTCACGATGGGGATCCTGTTAAAAAGGGTGATATTGCCTTTGAGGTTACCGGAAAGATAAGACCAATACTGTCGGCAGAGAGGCTGGTTTTGAATTTCATGCAACGGCTGAGTGGTATAGCAACAGCAACAAATCATTTGGTAAGCCTGATCAAAGACCTGCCTACCCGGATCATTGATACACGTAAAACCACACCAAATCTGAGGGAGTTGGAAAAGTACGCAGTACGAACCGGGGGTGGTGAAAACCACCGTATGGGCTTGTATGACATGATCATGATCAAAGATAATCATGTTGACTTCGCGGGTGGCATTGTTCCAGCAATAGAAGCAATTCAATCCTATCTGGAAAGAACCGGGAAAAATTTAAAAATTGAGATTGAGGTCAGGAACTTTAATGAATTAGATCAGGTATTAAAATATGGTAAGGTCGACCGCATCATGCTTGATAATTTTACCCCAGAAAATTTGAGACAGGCAGTCCTGACAATTGACGGGAGGTTCGAGACCGAAGCTTCAGGTGGGATTGATGAAAAAAATATCCGGTCCTATGCCGGGACGGGTGTTGATTTCATCTCAATCGGCGCATTGACGCATCATATTATGAGTCTGGACATGAGTTTGAAGGCCTGTACTTAACATGCAGCCCGGGACGCAGCCGCGATGCAATTACCAGGCCGACCGAAAAAATGCTTTTATGAATGACCTGCGGGAAAAGTTGACAACCTCGAAACCTTTTGTCTGGCTGACCAAAGCTTCACAGAAGATCATATTGCCAGGATTTGATGGAGTGCCTTTATATGATGTAAGCCGGTTCTTTGCCAAAGGATTGTCCGACGGGTTTGTCAGCAACCGGGCGGCTGCCATCTCATTCTCGTTCTTTCTTGCAATTTTTCCTTTTCTAATCTTTCTTTTCACAATTATCCCTTTCATACCAATCACAAATTTTCAAACATACCTCCTGGATGTCATTCAGTCGTTTATTCCAAGTATGGCCTATGAAACAGTCAAGGAAACCATCATCGATATCGTTACCCGGCCAAGAAGCAGTCTTTTGATCCTGAATTTCCTTCTTACCCTTTATTTCTCTACCAACGGGGTCAACAGTCTGATACAGGCATTTAATAATACTTCCCATGATATTGAGACCCGTTCAAAAGTCAAACAGTATTTTATCTCGGTTCTTCTCGTCCTGATCATTTCCTTTCTTCTGATTATTGCAATAGGTCTGATATCATTTGGATCGGGAATTCTTCACGCATTGATGCCCGATACAATTTCGGGCAGTAAATTCTTCATCTTTTTCCTGGAATTTCTGAGGTGGATCGTAGTGTTAAGTGTTTTGCTTCTTGCCATCTCATTCATCTATTATCTTGCGCCAGCACGCAGGACAGACTTTAGGTTTATTTCAGCCGGTTCAATGGTTGCAACGGTGTTGGTAGTGGTCACAACACTGGCGTTCAATTTTTATGTTAATAATTTCTCCCGTTACAATGCATTGTATGGTTCCATCGGAACACTTATGATTGTTTTGGTTTGGATTTATATCAATGCAATAAGTGTAATAGTTGGTTTCGAATTGAATGCAAGTATCCGCAAAGCCCGGATAGGTCATCATTAATCTACCTGTTTTCTTTTCGGGATCATCAGAAGGAGTTCATTCCGGTAAGTGAACCAAACCAATGCAAGACTCACAAGTAATTGTCCTGCACCAAACCAAAGGCGGTTTCCGTTGTTTGTGAAAAATTCTGAAAAAATTACTGTACAAATAAATATAAGCGGCAGGTAAAATATCTTCCATATATTGAGCCTGAAGGTAAATATCTTTCTACTTTCGAGCCAGAGGAAAAATGCCTGAACAGGTTTGACCAGGAAATTTGACCAGACCGCTCCCATCAGGCCAAAGCGATAGACGAGGAGACTGCTTACCACAATTTGAAAAACAGCGGAAAAGAAAAAGACTTTAGGCAGGACTTTGGTATTCTTAAAAAAGAAAAGGGGTGCAAGAAAAAGATAAAACCATGGGCGGGTGGCAAAGCCAAGGCAAAGGATGGAAATAAATGCGAAGGACTGGTAGTAGATGGTTTTGGTTATTACAACAGGCACCAGTAGTGGGATTGCAATGGTGACAACCGGTATAATAAGTAAGGTGATTGCAGTAAAACCATTATAATACCTGTTGACCTCTAATGTACTTTCCCTTATGTTCTGGTCCTTCCAGATTGTATAAACTTTTGGATGGATGGTGTTCGCCAGTCCGATCTGTACAAGGTCAATACCCATTGTCAACTTTACGGCAATGTCGAAAATACCTACAAAGGTCGGGTCTACCAGGAAATATTTAATGATATACCGGTCAATATAGGTCACGATCCAAAACATGATTGCATAAACTACAAGGGGTATACAATACGATGACATGCCCCTGATGAATTTTTTATTGTATTGAAATCCAAATTCGCCTAAAATAAGGAAAACAGATATCCCGCAGGATATGGCTGCCGGTATAAGCCTTCCCACGATAGGACCATACAGGGTATATGGAAAAATGTAAAGTATTGCCAGTGAGGCGCCGAGTGTAAGAATAAAGTTCGAAATGTTGAGCCAGAAGAACCTTACCGGTCTTTGCTGGTTTATCAGAAGGCTCGAGTATGATTTAAAGTAACCATTGAAGATGGCGCTGAAAACTGTGATCAGACCAAAAGGGAAAAACTGCATGGCATCATCACCCTGGAAAACAAGATAAAAAATGGAACTCCCGCTTATGAGTAAAAGCGTACCTACAAGTGTACCGATCACTGTCAGTGTCATCAGTACAGTCCCAACAAATTCCCTTAATTTTTGTTTATCGTCTTTATGCTCAAAATAGTTAATACCCAGAAAAGTATCCATTCCAAATGTTGCGATTACCTGAACAAAATACATGAAGGTCAGATAGAGTGCGTTTAAACCGAACTGAGCCGGTGTAAGCTGACTTGCAAAAAACGGGATGAGGATAACTCCGGTAGTGTAAGGCAATGCCCCGACAAGGGAATAGATCAGGGAGGATTTAAAAAACTGTCTGGATATCATCAGCTTTTATATGAAACTTTTCCCATCATGTGTGATAAACCTTCCACATCCATATGAAACAAACTGAAAATCAAGCCGGTTATTGCTCTGAGCCTCCATACGGGATTTGAGAATGAAGGGTAAAATATAGTACGAATATAATCTTTCCGGGCGGATTGAAATTCCCTGCGAATCAATTTATACCTTCCTGATAAGGCATATGCCACCATCATACGGTTTTTAAAATGCTGATCAATTATTTTCCGATCGATTGATAAGGATTCTTTGATTACCGGATCAAGCAGGGTGAAATGGTTCAGACAGTATTTCCATCTTTGATTCAACATCCTGACCGGATACATTTTGGTCGTTTGTTTCCCATATACTCGCCAGGAAGCCACCACATTTTCATCGAAATAGAATTTTCCCTTCAATGCCAGTTCTATAAGGGTCGGCAGGTCTGTTGTGGGGAAATCCGGTGGCTGGATAAATCCTCCGACCGCATCCAGAGCAGACTTCCTGCATGTAATTGTAACCGCAGGAATCATATTTTCGAGGTAGAGTTCATTCAGAGCACTTCCCAGTGGGTGGTTTCTCCAATTTGTTGAGGCTGGTATTTTATCATCCGGAATGATACCAATTTTTCTCTTTGTTTCTGCCTGGATATTAAACGCCCGGCCCCATGCAACCACCACATCAGGATAATTTTCAAGGATTTCTTTCTGACGCTGTAATTTTTCAGGTTCCCAGAGATCATCACCTTCAAGGACAGATACATATACGCCACGTGCTTTTTTCAAGCCTCTGTTATAAGTTTCGGCAAGGTTGAGGATTCCCCGGTTTATCTGATTAAAATAAATTATACGCGAATCTTTCTCCGCCCAATTTCTTCCAATTTCAGATGTCCCGTCGGTACTCCCATCATCGATTATAATCATTTCCCAATCCTGAAATGATTGTCTGATCACTGATAGGATGCAATCGTTGAGGTAATTTTCATGGTTGAATACAGGAGTTAGAATGGTGAATAGTGGCATGAACCTAAAGAATTTTGTTCAAGAAATGAATTAGCAGTGTTTCCCTTTTTTCACGTGTAAAGGATTGTAAAGCGAATAATTTTGCTCTTTCACCGGTGTTCAGGAATAATGCTTTCCTTACAGCCATCTCCAGATCAAGAATATTCCTTTTATAAATTATAACTCCTGTATCATCAATAGCGTCAGGAATTCCGTTGACGTTTGACCCTACCGGTACGCATTCACAAAGCATTGCTTCACTCAATGTGTTAGGCATACCTTCTGTTATCGAGGCCTGAACAAATACGGTTGCTTCATTATACTGACGGAAAAGAATATCTTCTGTACAAAAGTGAAATATCAGCTTAAGGTTTGGGATCTTGCTAACCTGATATTTGTTCTCAATCCATGTCAGAAATAGTTTATTAATACCAACAAGAATACAATCCAGATCAGGATTCCGTCGGGCAAGTTCAACGAAAAGGTCAAATCCTTTGTTTATAAAGTCGGATGATGAACTCATGGTACCAACTGTAAGCACCCGTTTCGGGATTTTCACTATTTGCGGATCACGGTAAAACCTGTTTGTATCAACGCCATTAGGTATTATCATCATCGGGGTCTTCAGGTCATGGATATAATATTTTATACCATCCTTTTTCCCGTTGGCATCATAATAAAAGTTCTCGTGCCAAATAAGTGATTTATGATTCGGTAGTATGTATGTAGCATTACGAAGAGCAAATTTTACCGCCCGTCCTCTCCATTTTTTATAATAAACCCCTTTTAACAATTCCGGATAACAAATGGCTTCCTGTCCCCCGGCAAAGATTATAACTCTGATGTTGAACAATTTCCCAAAAAAAGACATGACTGCAGAATGGTAATCTCCGAACCAGGTAATCATTGCAGATGTTCCACTGGAATTTTTTAAAATAAACCAACCTAATACCAACATTCTAATGACGAAATAAAATCCGGATTTTTTCTGATCAATCAGAAATGGGACAACAATGAAATATTTTTCGAGGGAGTACTGATCTGCAAGAACAAATGATGAATCAGCATGTTTTATATAGAGAATCTTTTTCATCCGGCCCGGCTCTTGCTTATATAATCTATACAAGCTGTTATCCCTTCTTCAAATGAGGTTTCCGGTTTCCACTTCAGTTCATGTAATGCCTTGCGGTTGTCGGCATAAAGATCGAAAATCTCATTCTGACGTTCCGATCCTTTAGATACGTATGGTTTTCTGATCCCGGTAAGTTCCATGACAAGATTTATAATTTCCTCTGCACTGAATGAAATTCCACTTCCAATATTAAAGCATCCAGAGGAGACATGGATACTTTTTATAAAGGCTGAAACAAGGTCGTCTATAAAAATATAATCTCTTTTTGGTCTTAAATCCATTACTTCAATAACACGGATCTCAGGATCCATGACCCTCGTTATGATCTCAGGGATAAGAAATTGGGATGATTGTTCGGGTCCGTACGCATTGAAAGGACGGAGAATTACTACTTTTTGTCCGAAGGTTTCCTTATAGAACCGGCATGCATCTTCGGCTAATATTTTGCTATGACTGTATGGATTGTAAGATTTTACAGGATGCAATTCATCGATTGGAAGGTAATCCGGCTGACCATAAAGGTACGAACTGACAAAAGTGAGACCTGTACCCGTCTTCCGGCAAAATTCAAGTATATTGACAGTACCCATGACATTTACCCGGTAAAAGTCAAAAGGATTCTTCCAGCTTTCAGGAACAAATGTTTTTCCTGCCAGGTGAATAACATGAGAAATTTTAGCTTTCAGATAAGGAATAAGGGTGCTTTCGGTTGTAATATCACCTTCAGAGACATCAATGCCTATAACATCATATCCTGAAGAACGAAGTTTGGCAACAAGAGATTTACCAATAAATCCGGATGCACCGGTTACAAGAATTGTTGTCATAAGAGCCGTGAGAGGAGATCAATATCTTCGTTTGCCTTTTCATAGTCGTCCGGACGGCCGATATCCAGCCAATAGCCTGAATATGGATAAACCTTAACGGATTGTTTGTGTTCAAGCAAGTTAAGCATGAGGTTATCGAAACCAAAGGGTTTTCCGGCCGGAACATAATCGAGTACTTTGTGGTTCATTACATAAACGCCCATGCTGACATCAAAATGATATTCAGGCTTTTCCTGAAAACCCACCATCCTTGAGGCAGGTTTATCGATCTCAATAACCCCAAAATCAATTTTTGTTGTACGCTGGTATGTGGATACAGTTAACAAAGAATTTGATTTCATATGATCCTCAAACAGATTCCGGAAATCGAGATCGGTAAGCAGATCACCGTTCATAACAAGGAAATTTTCAGGAAGATCAGGGATCAACTTGAGTGGAGCTACAGTACCAAGTGGCTGATCCTCTACTGAATATCGAATATGTATACCATGACGGGAGCCATCCCCGAAGAAAGCCATTATAATCTCTGCAAAATGATTTACACACAGAATAACCTCATCTACTCCGGATTTTTTCAGTCGGGCAAGCAATATCTCCAGAATAGCTTTCTCTCCTATGGGGACAAGCGGTTTGGGTATGACAGTTGTGTACGGTTTTAACCGGGTTCCTTTACCCCCTGCAAGAATAACAGCCTTCATAGTTTCATCATTAACAATCACTGGATTAAAATCCAGGATTAAAAGTGTTTTGTGGTTAATTATTAAATATTATAAATGTCAGTCTTATAAAACGCCATATTACCTGGCTGCTGAAACCAGGCAATGGTTTCCTGAAGGCCTTTATCCAACGTAAATCCTGGTGTCCAGTCGAGAAGGATTTTCGCTTTTTCATTGGAGGCTAAAAGTCTCTCCACTTCACTTTTATCCGGACGGATACGATTTTCTTTACTTTCGATATTGATCTGTTTCCCAAGCAAATCAGCAATTTTCTGTGCCAGGGTGCCAATGCTTATTTCATTATTGGTGCCTAAGTTTATTACTTCACCTGTACCTTTTTCACTTTCTGCCGCTTTTATAAATCCGAGGACTGTATCTTTCACAAAATTGAGATCGCGTGTTGGCGATAACGATCCAAGGATTATTTTTTCTTTGCCTGCCAGCAGCTGAGTTATAATGGTGGGCACTATCGCACGGGCTGATTGCCGTGGTCCATATGTATTAAAAGGACGTACTACAACCACCGGAGTGCCGAAAGATCTGAAGAAAGTTATTGCCAGGAAATCGGCACCAGCTTTGGTCGCTGCATAGGGAGACTGTGGATTAATGGGATGAAGTTCGCTGATAGGAACAAACTGTGCAGTTCCATAAACCTCTGAAGTAGAAGTATGGATGATTTTTTTTATCCCCAGATCTCTTGCGGTTTGAAGAATATTCAATGTACCTTTCACATTAGTATCGACATAAACATCAGGTGAATGGTAGGAATAGGGAATACCGATTAAAGCCGCAAGGTGGAAAACAACGTCGCATCCCTTCATCGCCTCTCTTATTCCATTCTGATCGCGAATATCACCGGTAAAAATTTCCAGGTTTTTATATAAAATCTGACTTTTGCTTTTGGTAATTTTATCTGAGGTTATTTTGGGCATCAAATAGTCCAACCATCCCCATCGGTTAAAGGAATTGTAATGGACAAATGCTTTAACTGTGATATTTCGTCTGAGAAGCTCCTCTACCAGATGGCTGCCGATAAAGCCACCGGCGCCTGTTACCAATACCTTTTTACCTTTTAGTTGCATTTTAATGGCCCTCTGTACATATTGATACTATCCTTTAGATGGCAAAATTAAGAATATAACCATAAAATCCGCAATCGAATTATTTTTCTATTTTTGTGTGATTGTGCCCCGTAAAATGAAGGAATTATTGATCAGGTCTATAATTTCCATATTTTTTTTCATTAATCTATCTCCCTCATTACTAATCGCTTCAATCGAAGAAGCTCAAAATTCTCGCCTTTTATTTTCATGTCGACAGGTGGATTCACTTATAAGTGAAGCTCAAAAGTTGAAACCTTATAACATTGACCAATATAAATCTTTATCCAGGGAAGCACTTCTACTCGCCAAACGACTCTCATGCCCGAAACAAGAAGCCGTCGCATTAATGTATGTTGGATGCGGATATCTCTATGATGAATTATATTACCATGCCCTAACATCATATTATGAATCAACAGATAAATTTTTAGAGGTGGGTGATTTTGATGGAGCTATATATTCGTTGTTATATATTGTTGATTGCTATTTACAGATTGATGCAACTGATAATGCATTATCATATATTCAGAAAATCGAAAGATTGTTAAATCGAACAAAAAATTCTGGCACATTTGGTTTATATTACCATACTAAATCTCAAGTTTTTTATAAACTTAATAAGCTTGACGAAGCAGAAAAATATGCATTTGCAGCCATATATTATTTTTCAAAAGTTCATGATGACTTTATGATCATAAGGTGTCTTCAAAGCATCGGAGATATCAAAATTCTGAAGAATGAGTTAGTTCGTTCAATTTTTTTCTATCAAACCGCAATTACCAAATGTTATCCTCTAAAGCAAGAGGGTGAAATTGCTGTTTTATATACCCGAATTGGCCATGTTTATCAATTACAAAAGAGAGATGATCTCGTGTTAAAATACAATTTTCAAGCCTTAAGAATTCGGGAAAGAGTTGGCACACCGGAACTGACCTCATCATCACTTATTAACATTGGAGGTTCCTACCTTCGTATTAATAAATATGATTCTGCTTCATATTATCTGAAGAAAGGAATATCGATGGTTAAAAATATTAATCGGACTCAATTATTCGAGCACGCTTATCTGGAATTATCCCGTTATTACAATGCAACCGGAAATTTAAAACTTGCACTCTTAAACTATCGCAAATACACAGATTATCACCGTAAATTAATTGAAGATCAAAACAATAAAGATATTCAAAAACTAGAAGAAAGTCGAGAAATCAGACAATTGGAACTCCGTCGTGAATTGCTGAAAAAAGTGAGCGAATTGCAAAATGTTCACTTTCGGACAACTAAGGTTCAAACAATTCTTCTTGAGGCTTTGTTTATCATTGCATGTGCAGTAGTAATTCTCATCTATATCCTGAGAAAGGGTGCTATAAAAACCAGGTTAAAACTGATTGGATTAAACACTCAGCTTGAGAATGATATAAACGAACGTGCGATTGCTGAGTGTAAACTCCGTAAAAGTGAGGAATTGTTCCGGTTTCTTGCCGAACATTCTGTCGATGTAATATCGCATCTCGACCGGAATCTGCACAGGAAATATATTTCCCCATCCTGTAAAAACCTTTTTGGATATGATCCACATGAGTTGTTAAATCAGGACCCTTTTAAAATAATTGATCCTCAGGATCATGAACCGGTAAGGACCATAATTGCATCCATGATCAGAGCTAAGGAGCCAATGTATTTTACTTACAGGATCATAACAAAGGATGAAAAGAAAATATGGGTTGAGGCTAATGCCAATCCTGTTTTCGATCCGAAAACAGGCGAGTTTAAAGAGATTTTGTCAGTCGTAAGAAATGTATCAGACCGTAAAATTCATGAAGAGGCAATAGCAGAAAATGCCCGTCAAAAAGAAATTTTATTGAGAGAGATACATAACCGGGTAAAGAATAATTTTGCTATTCTTATCAGTCTTATGGATATCCAGAAAGAAATTGGCAATGACCGGTTGCTGAACCTTTCCCTGACTGATCTCCAATTACGGGTCCGTACCATGTCACTTGTTCATGAACAGCTTTATATTACGGATAATATCAGGAAAGTCCAACTTGGTCAATATATAATGACACTTGTAAATATTATTTCGAATGCCTTTAACAAAAAACAAATTATTCTGCATTGTAATATAGGTGACTGTTTGAGTGATATCGAACTGGCATTACCACTCGGACTTATCGTTAATGAACTACTTACAAATGCATTTAAGTATGCATTCCCTGGCAATATGTCAGGAAATGTCTGGGTAACATTAAAACCATCAAATGGGGATGGGAATGATCAAAATATTGAGTATAATATTTGGGTTCTTACTGTAAGGGATGACGGGATAGGACTTCCGGAGTTTTTTACAAAGGATCCGAAATCGGGGATGGGATCTCAGATAATCAGGATCCTTGTCAACCAGATTGAAGGGCAACTTGACATCGTGAATAAACATGGGGCAGGTTTTAATCTGGTATTTTCAAATGCTTATAAACCGCCGACTAGAAAAGCATTATAAAAGACACGTTGCATAGAAATAAAATATAAACAGAAGAGTATATGAAAGACAAAAAAAATATAACTTTTATAGGTGCTGGCATGATCGGAACTGCTCTTGGTAATATACTAGCAGAGAACGATTCAGGAAATGTTCTTTTACATTCGATAGAAAAAACCGTTGTCAGGTCAATCAGTGAAATCCATATCAATACAAAATATTTTCCAACTCTTCACCTTCATTCTTCTCTGAAAGCCACTACCGATAATCGCGGAATACATACCTCCGATGTGATTTTTCTGGCTATTCCGTCTGTTGTACTTCTTGAATATCTGAAGGAAATCCATCCCCATATCCCCCCGAAGGCTATACTTGTCAATCTGGCAAAGGGTTTTGGTACGGAACATAAAACAATTATCGAATGCCTGAAAGAACATTTTCCCAACCCTGTTTGTACTCTTAAGGGACCAAGCTTTGCAAGAGAAATTATCAACAGGCTTCCGACCGGATTTACATTGGGTTATGAGAATGAAATTTTTAAATCTCCTGTAAAAAGTAATATTAAAGATACTTCCTCTGCAGATAAAGAAACATCCGTCCCTAATCAGATTGCCAGTCTTTTTACCGGTACCAACATACATTTAGACTTTACAAGCGATATCCTCGGTGTGGAAATTTTGAGTATTCTAAAAAATATTTTTGCCGTTGCGCTTGGTATTGTAGATGCTCATTTTAATTCAGCAAACCTGCGTTTTCTTGTGTTAACCAAAGCATTCCGGGAGATGAGAAGGGTATTGATCTATTTCGGTGGAGTTGAAGAGACTTTATTTAATTATTGCGGTTATGGTGATTTTACCCTTACAGCACTTAATGACCTGAGCCGTAACCGGACACTTGGATTATTGATCGGGAAAGGTTTCTTTACAGAACATGTTTCTCATGAACTTGTACTTGAAGGCCGGACAGCTCTTAATATTTTTTATGAGGAAATATCCAAAAAGATGAGTGTAGAAAAACAATTTCCAATTATTGCCGAACTGTACCGTATTTTCAACAGTAAATATGACAGTTCAGCTTTTGTAGATAACATACTAAATATCGAAGAACCCTGATTTTTTTCGTATCTTTGCAACTGATCCCACGGGGTTGACCGCCCCAGGCTAAAGCCCGGGGTTAGGATTATATCCCGAAGTTCCACGGGGTTGAACGGTTTTGACAACAGGGAAGTGGAATGGTAAGCATGCCGAGGGTTCGTGAACAGACCTCGTTAAAAGTCAGTTCTCACAGCCTATAAATGGCGACAATTATTCTTACAGACTGGCTGCTTGATTTTAGAAATTAAGCGCCTCTTGTCTCCCGGGAAACCCTTCTCAACGGTGTTCCGGATGAGGCATCGAAAAAGTTGAGATATTTCGTGGTTGTTCCCGGGTCACGAACGAAAAATAAGGGAATACGGTTCCGGTGGGTTTGTCTATGACCAGCCGTTGCCCGACAATCAACCATAGACTAAGCATGTAGAAAGCGGTTTTGCTGCCTGTCTGGACGAGGGTTCGAATCCCTCCAACTCCACAAAAGACCTCTGAAAATTGTCATTTGACATGAATTTCAGAGGTCTTTGTTTTTCCACATCCCCTTTTACACCCATGTATTTTTTGATTTTTAACCGTTGCCATAGATGAAGTGTGGTTTGCTGTAGTTATTTTTGAATAGTCATTAAATAAAGAATTTGTAAATTTGTTATTTACGCAATTTACCATGCCTGTATGTAGAATTTGCAAGAACGAAGAAAAGAATAAGAAATATTCAGTCAAGGAAATGATGCTCGGACTTAGGGAATCGTTTGAATATTTCGAATGTCAATCCTGTGGATGTGTTCAAATATCAACATTTCCGGAAAATCTTGAGAATTTTTATCCTGATGAGTATTATTCATTCAGCTCGAAACCTAAAGTATTTGATCCTGGTATTGTTCGACACATCAAGAATCATCGTTTCCGTTATCATTTTACTAAAAATGACTTAATAGGATTTATCGTTTCAAAGGTCTCAAAAACTCCTGTTTTTTACCAATATTTTAAAATTGCTGGTATAAAACCTGATTCAAAAATTCTTGATGTAGGATGTGGCTTTGGGAAATTGCTGCTATGGATGAAAAGAGAGGGCTTCACCAATATCGCTGGGATAGATCCATTTATCAAAGAAACTATTAGATATTCAAATGGACTTATTATCCATAAAAAAGAATTGCATGAAATGGGTGAGCAATTTGACTTTATCATGTTGCATCATTCCTTTGAACATATGACTGATCCCGTAAAGATCCTGCAAGAGCTTCACCGGTTGATTGAGCCCTCCGGGACAATTTTGATCAGAATTCCTATTGCTTCCTATGCTTGGCATACTTTTGGCGCTGATTGGGTAGCACTTGATGCTCCAAGACACTTCTACCTGCATACATTAGAAAGCATGAGAATTTTAGCTGCCAATACTGGTTATCAGATAACTAATGTTGTTTTTGACTCATTCGAGATGCAATTCTGGGGAAGTATTCAGTACCAGAAGAATATCCCTCTCATGGATCAAATGTCCTATCTTAAAAATAAAAAGAATTCAATTTTCTCTGAAAAAGAGATAAAAGGATTTAAAAATAGATCAAAGCAATTGAACAAGGATCAGCAAGGTGATGCTGCGGGATTTTATCTAAGAAAAACATAATCCATAAATCGGTTTAGAAAGGGTCACATATATACAATGAACTTTTTAAAAATAAAACTTTTCATTGGACTTCTAATAATTATTTCACTTAAATTTTCAACCATTTCTTTTGGACAACAATGGTTGTTCTTCCCTACTGGGATACCAAAAAACTGGCTTAATATAGGTGATCTTAATGTCACCGGTGATTCGATTACTATTGAAGCATTAATTTCACTTCCAGATTTATCTACCAATCCTGCAAAAAATATTGTATCGAAGCATACGGGCGTTGTTAACTGTAATTATCTTTTACGGCATTGGAGGTTTGAGTTGACCACAACTTCCGGTTATACCTCTGTTACAAATCCCGTCAGTTTTTGTTTGGATTCAGTTTATCATGTTGCAGCCACATATGATGGTGACAGTGTTAAGTACTATGTTAATGGTATTGAAGTGGCTTCAAAACACTGGACAGGAGACTTAGTTCAGAATTCATTTGCAGCTGCAATAGGGAATATTTCAGAGGATGGACCAAATGAGCAGTTTTTCGGGTATATTGATGAAGTCCGTATCTGGAGAATTGCACGATCACAAACTGAGATAGCAAATTATTTATACGACCTGCCGAATCCTACATCCCAATATGGATTGCTGGCATATTATAAGTTTGAAGGAAATTATAACAATGTCCAGGGAAATCCTGCTTACAACGGAGTACCGATGGGTACGCAACTTAAGGATACCATAAATCCTTATTTTTATGGAACGGTATCGTATCCACCAGTTGATGTAAGTATTACAATAATAGTATCGAATAATTCTGTCTGTGCAGGAGATTCTGTTGATTTTACTGCAATACCCCAGAATGGCGGCGACTCACCAATATTTCAATGGAAGGTTAATGGTACAAATGTCGGAACAAACAGTCCAACTTTTACTTATAGACCCTTTAATGGGGATATTGTAACCTGTGTACTTACGTCCAGTTTTGGATGTACAACAAATAATCCTGCCACAAGCAATCCGATAATAATGATAGTAAATAACAGTTATTCTGTCAGTGTATCAATTAGCTCCTCCTTCAATCCTGTCTGTAGTGGCACCCCTGTTACATTTACCGCCACACCTATAAACGGGGGAATTGCACCATCCTATCAATGGCAGGTAAATAGTATTAATTCAGGTACAAATTTACCGACTTTTACATATACTCCGTTGAATGGTGATATCGTAACTTGTATCCTCGCCTCCTCTCTTTTATTATGTGTCTTCAATAATCCGGACACTTCTAACGCAATCAGTATGGTTGTATATCCAATATTACAGGTAGATGTGTCCATTTCTTCATCTGAGAACCCAGTTTGTATTGGAAATACTGTCACTTTAAATGCAACACCAATCAACGGAGGAACAAATCCAATCTTTCAGTGGAAAGTAAATGGTATAGATGCTGGTACTAATAGTTCAGTTTATTCCTATATTCCTTCAAACAATGACCTTGTTTCATGCATTCTGACTTCTTCAGATACCAGTTGCATTACCAATAATCCGGACACTTCCAATACAATAACTATGGCAGTTATTCCTCTTCTGCCAGTGAGCGTCTCAATACAGGCCTCTGCAAATCCTTCCTGCCAAGATAGTTCAGTGATATTTACTGCAACACCTATAAACGAAGGAACAAATCCAATCTATCAGTGGAAAGTAAACGGTATAGATGCTGGTACTAATAGTTCGGTTTATTCCTATATTCCTTCAAACAATGACCTTGTTTCATGCATTCTGACTTCTTCAGAGCTTTGTACCTCAAATAATCCGTCAACAAGCAATACAATTGCTATAATTGTTAATGATAATGTACCGGCTGGAGTTTTAATCAACGCCAGCAACAATCCATTCTGCCCTGGAACCACAGTTAATTTCCTCGCTACATCTGTAAATGGTGGAATCTATCCATCTTACCAATGGAAGGTAAACGGCATTAATACCGGAACCGATTCCCCAAGTTTAACATATTCTCCCCAACCAGGAGACAGCGTTTGGTGTATCATGACTTCAAACCTGATTTGTATAACAGGTAATCCTGCAACATCGGAAAAAATCAATATGGTCGCTTTTCCTGCACCTTTAGTAACGTTTACCCGTTGTTTCGATAGCATTACAATTAATTTCGCAAAGCCTTTTCAATTAAAAGGAGGTCTCCCCTTAGGCGGTATCTATTCTGGACCAGGGGTCAATTCATCAACCGGTATCTTTACACCCTCTGTTGCGGGAACCGGGATAAAGATTTTTACATACTCATACACGAATACCTATTTGTGCAGTGCAAGTAATACAATATCAATCACAGTCTTAGATAGCCCCACGTTTAACTGCGGCAACAATTTAACCGATATACGTGATGGGAAAGTTTACAGAACTATTCAGGTTGGTTCAAAGTGCTGGATGGGAGCCAATCAGAATTATGGATCGTGGATACATTCATCCAATCACCAAATAGATAACTGTATACCAGAAAAATATTGTCCAAATGATTTACAGGTTACCTGTCAGATGGGAACAGCAACTTATCAGTGGGATGAACTCATTCAATATGGCATTACTTTAGCTCCTGATTATCAGGGCGTGTGTCCACCAGGTTGGCATATTCCTTCGGCTTCCGACTTCCAGGAACTGATCAATGCCTTCCAGGGGAGTAGTCTGGCTGGTACATTTTTAAAAGACATGTACCTGATCCCACGAGGTTTTGAAGCGATGCTTCAGGGTATGGCTTATCTGAACACTGCCTGGGCATTCACTTCATCCAATTTACCGGCGGGCAGTCTATTCTGGACTTCCACTATTGGGTCAGCAAATAAAGTAATTACCCGGGGAGTTAATAGCAGAAATCAAAGTGTTTCAATGTATGAAAGCAGTAAGGCAAATGCTTTTCCGGTTAGATGCGTTAAGGATTAATATATTGAAAAACCTACGCAAATTTTTTATGTTAAGAATTTGTGTATCGTTGGATATCTTCCTTTTTGATCGTTAAATCGCACAGAACGACCAGCCGTTCAATCACATTGCTCAACTCCCGCACATTGCCTGACCATCGCATTGATGTAAGTATTTCCATGGCTCCGGGTTCGATGGTCATGGGAGGTTTTCCGGTTGAGAAAAGAAATTGTTCAAGGAAATGTTCTGCAAGTAAAGGAATATCCTCTAACCTTTCATTTAAAGGCGGGACGTGGATTAGAATCACACCCAACCGGTGATAAAGATCTTCGCGGAATGCTTTGCCCTGAATTTCTTCTTTAAGATTTTTATTGGTTGCAGCAATAACACGGACATCGACCGGAATTTCTTTTTCACCTCCTACCCTGAATATTTTGTTTTCCTGGAGGGTTCGTAAAACCTTGGATTGGGCCGGAAGGCTCATGTCTCCTATTTCATCCAGAAAAAGTGTGCCGCCGCTTGCCTGTTCAAAATCTCCCCTGTGTTGTCTTATTGCAGAAGTAAATGATCCTTTTTCATGACCAAAAAGCTGGCTTTCGATCAGTTCAGCGGGAATAGCGGCACAGTTAACCTCAATGAACGGTCCGGAAGCACGTTTACTCAATGCATGCAACCAACGTGCAACCAGCTCTTTACCGGTACCACTTTCACCAGTGATGAGAACCCGTGCATCAGTAGGGGCAACTTTACGGATCATCTCCTTAACAGTCCTAATAGCCACTGACTCCCCAATGATCTCAACAGCCCCGACGATCTTCCGCTGAAGCGATTGAGTCTCCCTTATGAGACCGATCCGGTCGGTTGCATTCCTGACGGTGACCAGAAGCCTGTTCAGGTCGAGAGGTTTGGCAATATAATCGTAAGCACCTTTCCTGATCGCTTCTACAGCCGTGTCGATGGTACCGTGACCGGAGATCATAATCACCGGAACATCCGTTTCTTTCTGCACCTGCTCAAGCACCTCTATTCCATCCATTTTCGGCATTTTAATATCACAAAGAATCGCATCATATTTGTTTTCTTTCAGCAACCTTAACCCCTCGATCCCTTCTGCAGCATCATCCACAATGAATTTTTCATACTCCAGGATCTCCTTTAGAGTGTTACGGATGCTTTTTTCATCGTCGATAACCAGGATTCGTGACATATACAACCTCTTTGTGCCAAAGGTAAAGAATGTTTCGGTAATTTTGGATATCGGAAACAGGATACCTGTCACGAGTATTTGCGAGTATTTGATTGTGATTCATTATTTCATCAGATCATTATGTCATTTAGTCATCAGATCAGTTTAAAATTTTTGCTGATTCTTAACTCCTCATTATTAATCATTAATTCCTCATCACCCCTTTATGGCCAAAATATTTTGTTTGAACCATTGAAATATGCCTGGGCCGGAGGTCTGAATTCCTGTCAGTTCTGTAAAATCGACTTTAACCTGGACGGTATACAGGATCTGCTGGTCTTCGACAGGCATGGCAACCGGAAACTTCCCTTTATCAACAACGGAACACCCGAAAACCTCGACTATACATTTTCGCCGGGATATGCAGATAAAATTCCTGAGATCCATGACTGGATCATAACCGCCGATTATAATTGCGACGGAAAGGAGGATATTTTCACCTATTCGTCGGGAGCCATCCGCGTATATAAAAACGTGACGGATACTTCCCTCAAATTCCAACTGGTGACCAACATGCTGAAATCTTTTTATTACACCAGCTATATTGGTATCCTCGTAACTTCCGTAGATTATCCTGCCATCACAGATATTGATGGAGATGGCGACCTTGACATTCTGACTTTCTTTGGCCTTGGATCTTATGTTGAGTTTCATAAAAACTTATCCTTCGAAAATTTCGGAAACTGCGACAGCCTCGATTACAGGCTGACTGATCACTGCTGGGGTAAATTTAAGGAAAGTGAAGGCGGGAACCAGATCACCCTGAATGCTTTATGTCCGTATAAAGAATTCTCCTCTGCGACAGGATTCACTTCTTCCACGATTGACATTCCTGCCTCCCTGAACATGACCAAAACAAAAGGGAATCCGCGTCATACAGGATCAACAATGGTTGCTGCCGACCTGAATGATGATGGCGTTAAGGATCTTGTTCTTGGAGATGTGGATTATCCCAACCTTATTGCACTGACCAATGGAGGTACAAAGGATACCGCTTTCATGATCGCCATTGACACTGTTTTCCCTTCTCAATCACATCCGGTGAAGCTCTTTTCATTTCCATCCGCTTCATTTCCTGATCTTGATAATGACGGGACAAACGACCTCCTGGTCTCCCCGTTCGATGCAAATTACTATATCTCAGAAAATGCAAAAAGTGTTTGGTTCTATAAAAATACAGGGAGCAACGCAAATCCGGTTTTTGAATTCCGGACGGATCGTTTCCTTCAGAGTGAAATGCTGGATTTCGGATCAATCTCATACCCGGTTCTTTACGATCTGAACAAAGACGGATTGCAGGACTTATTTGTCGGGAGTTACGGATTTTATGATTCGTCATGGTATTACGAGGGCGTCCTTCACTCATCCTATACTGCCAGGATAGCCTATTTTAAAAATGAAGGAAGTATCACATCTCCCATGTTCAGGAAAATAACTGATGATCTTGCAAATATCTCCAACCTTAACCGGGTGGCGGTCTTTCCTGCCTTCGGTGATTTGAATTCGGATGGGAATGCGGATTTGATTATCGGCAATTCCGACAGTACATTTATCTTTTTCGAAAACGAAGGTTTTAACGGTGACACACCGGAATTCAGTCAGCCTCAATCTAATTATCAAAATATCAGAAGTGACGTTTTTAACAGTCCACAGCTTTTTGATCTCAATAAAGACGGATTGCTCGACCTGGTTACCGGAGGAAGAAATGGAAAACTTGCATACTTTATTAATAACGGAACTGCATCCTTCCCTTTATTCCAGCTTGTCACCGATTCACTTGGCAGTGTCAATGTGACCAATTACAATATTTCATATGATGGATTCAGTACGCCATTTTTTTTTCGGGATAATTCTCAGACTACGAGGTTGGTAGTAGGTTCGGAATCTGGTAAAATTTTTTATTATTCCGGGGTTGATGATAATCTTGGTGGAAAATTCAAGGAATCGGATTCACTGTTCAGTCTTATCGGCTATAACCCGGACACTTTTACCGACGGATGGAGATCATCGGCCACATTGGGTCATCTGAGCAGTTCATTATTATTTGATCTCATCACCGGAAATTTTTCAGGGGGACTGAGATATTTCAGTGGAACGATCACTCCGGGGATTGGTGATGGAAAACCCGAAACCGCCTTATCATTATCCATTTATCCCAATCCGGCCGATGATGTGGTGACCATTAAAGTCGTGCCGGAGGCCGGCAGACGACAGTCGAAGGTTGAAAATATTGAATTTTTTGATCTATTCGGTAAACGAATATTAGAGCTCCCCTTTTCAGGTAAGATTACCATCTGTGTATCAGATCTTCCACAAGGGATATATTTTATCCGTTGGAGTTCTCTTTCGCAAAAAGTCATTATAAGTCATTTCTAAATTCACATTCCGACATCCTGTTGGACATAATCCTGGTTTTTTATCCAAGCCGGATTGATCTGATCCATTTGTAATTAATTTAATTATTGATTATTAATTAGTTATAACTCCTTTCCCTTATGGACTATAACATATATTAAAAAAAGTTATTAACAAGTGGAGTAAGGTGGAGGAAAGTGGAGAAATATGTTTATATTTACACTCGAAAAATAAAGGAAGTGTCAAAAACGAATCTTATCGGTGAATTTGAATGCAAGGTTGACGAAAAAAGCCGTATAATCCTTCCATCCGGATTAAAAAAACAGGTTTCCCAGGATGCACAGGACAGGTTTGTCATCAACCGTGGTTTTGAGGGTTGTCTGGTTTTATATCCGATGAATGTCTGGAACGACACAACCGAACAGATTAATAAGCTCAACCTGTATGTGCAGAAGAACAGGAATTTTGTCAGGCTTTTCTATAACGGGGCCACCGAATTGATCCTTGACAATCAGAACAGGTTGTTATTACCAAAATCTTTGCTGGGTTATGCTGGGATCGAAAAAGAGATCATCCTTTTTGCTTATTCCGACCGGATTGAAATATGGAATAAAGATAAATACCGGCAATTGCTTTCTCAGGGACCAGAGAATTTTGAGCAATTAGCCGAAGAAGTAATGGGAAAACAGGACAGAACCCAGGCAGCTGATGATATACCATAAAAGTGTACTGCTCAGTGAATCCATTGAGGCTTTGGCTATCCGGCCAGGTGGTATTTATGTTGATGCCACTTTCGGTGGAGGTGGTCACTCATCGGCAATACTGAAAAAATTATCAGGAGGGAAACTGGTTGCTTTTGACCAGGATGCAGAGGCAATAAAAAATAAAATTGACGATCCGCGACTGATCATGATCAATAATAATTTCCGTTATCTGCGTAATCTTCTCAAGTTGTATAAATTATATCCGGTAGATGGAATTCTTGCCGACCTTGGAGTATCCTCCCATCAGATCGATCAGGGTGAAAGGGGCTTCTCAACCCGTCATGACGGAATCCTTGACATGCGAATGGACCTGAGGAAACCTAAGAGTGCAAAGGAGGTGGTAAATAAATATCCGGAAGATAGGCTTACAGAGTTGTTCAGGAATTATGGCGAAATACGGAATGCAGCCCTGCTTTCTTCCCTGATTGTAAAAACACGGAAGGAAAAATCAATTGCAACCACACAGCAGTTAAAGGAGATCTCCGTTAAATGTGCAGTAAGTGGAAAGGAAAATAAATACCTGGCACAGGTTTTTCAGGCATTAAGGATCGAGGTAAACGAGGAAATCGCAGCACTGAAAGAATTCCTTCAGCAGTCATCCGATGCCCTTAAATCCGGTGGAAGATTGGCAGTGATATCGTATCACTCGCTGGAGGACAAACTTGTTAAGAACTTTTTCAGGTCGGGAAATTTTGACGGTGAGATCAGAAAAGACTTTTATGGGAATCTCCTTGCTCCCATGAAAGTCATTTCAAGAAAAGCCATTGTTCCTTCTGATGAAGAGATCATAAAAAACAGCAGGTCGCGCAGCGCCCGGCTGCGTGTTGCTGAAAAAACCGGATGATGGAAGAGCAAAAAATGACATCTGAAAATATAAGTTCATCCGAAGAATCATTTCTTCAACATGAAAATGTTAAAAAACCGAATAAGCGAAGAAAACGGATTCAGGAGTTTTTAGGAGGTGATTACCTTTCCAGGGAATGGGTTGTAGGAAACCTCCCGTTTCTCCTGTTTCTGACCATTCTGGCTATTTTTTACATCGGTAATACCTATTATGCGGAGAAAACTTTTTCAGACATTGAGCATACCAAGGCAGAATTAAAGGAGCTGCGTTACAGGTTCATAACTACGAAATCAGACCTGATGTTCCAAAGCAGGCAATCGGAGATCAGCAGGAGGGCTCAGACTTATGGTCTGAAAGAGACCTCACTTCCACCCTATAAGATACTTTATCAGGGAAATAAACAACCAAAACAGAAGTAAGACCAGTGAAAGATATTAAAAAAGACATTTTGTTGCGTGTTTACCTGGTATATCTGGGTGTTTTCCTGTTCGGACTGTTCATAATAGGAAGAGCTGTCTACATCCAGTCTTTTGAAAAAAAGGAATTGATTGAAATGGCAAAGAAACAGGAACTCTGCATGTTTGAAGTTGAAGCTATCCGGGGGAACATCTGTGCCGATGACGGGACACTTCTTGCAGTCTCCGTGCCGATCTTTGACATCCGGATGGATGTTGTAACCGATTCCATTACAGACAGGATTTTTAAAAGCAATGTCGATTCACTATCGATCTGTCTCTCCCAGCTTTTTCAAGACCATTCTGCGTCAGAATATAAAGATATGCTCTGGGAAGGGCGAAGGAATAAAGAACGTTTCCTGCTCATACAGAGAGATGTAACTTACCCTTATCTGGAAAAGTTACGGGAATTCCCTATTTTCAGGAGAGGAAAATATAAAGGCGGATTGATCATCATTCCTCAG
>Ga0172371_10001535_pt1 | contig 36817 bp, 31 predicted proteins | sample Lak12m_FD_114543 | JGI IMG/M metagenome (GOLD analysis project Ga0172371, IMG submission 114543) | Freshwater microbial communities from Kabuno Bay, South-Kivu, Congo - kab_022012_12m | ecosystem: Environmental > Aquatic > Freshwater > Lake | place: Democratic Republic of the Congo: South-Kivu... | reverse complement strand
TCTGTCTAGTGACATCACTCATGAAATGAGTTATTCCCGTTATCTGGCCATCTTCCCTTACTGGATTAAATGAAACCTGCAGATAGTATTTAGTGCCATCAGGGTGAACCTCGATATACAAATCATTAAGTCTTTGGCCTTCCAGTGCCTTCATATTCCTGTCATGCCACCAGTCTCTTTCCTCAGCTTTAAGTAAGGTATTGCAGTTATCTCCGGCCACAGGATCTCTACCAACTCGGGCTCTAATCCAAGCCACATAGGCAGAATTGAAGGCAATGAGGTTAAGATTTCTATCAAGAAGAGTGATTATATCCTCGGTATTTTCAATCATAGCTTCAAAATTAGACTTTGATTGACTAACTTCTTTCTGCATCCTTTTAATATCATCAATAATCCTGACGGTTTCTAATACTCCGATCATCTTTCCAGAAGAATCATAGATCTTCTTAGCTGTGGCCCAATAATTAAGATCTTCACTTTGAACTTTGGTCTTAGCTTCTGCTGAAATCTCATCATTAGTGATATTGATATTAGCGTAATAGGGCTCGATATCTTTAGGATCACGACCTAAGATCACTGAGGCTAGAAATGGTCTGTTTCTATCTCCAAAAGCTAATTCTGATAAATCTTCAATAGACTTGCCTATCATCTCGGATTCGCTTCTTTTAAGTAGCTTCTCCATGGATTTGTTCCAGTATATTATCTTTCCACTGCCGTCTATTCCAAATATCAAATCGGTAATTGAATCCATTACTAAATTCAATAGTTTTTGCTTTTCTCCAATCTCTTTAAGAGCAGATTTTAATTGTGTAATATCCTGCAAAGCAATAGCATATCCCTGTTCCTTATCAGCATTCATTACCTGTCTTGTACTTCTGATCCTTAACCATCTGCGGTTCTCCTTGTCTCCAGCTTCAACTTCAAACACTTTTTCTTGAGTTGAAGTAAGTGTTTCCACATCAACACCAAGAGGGGAGAGGATATCGCGTATGGGAACTCCTTGCTTTAAGGACATAGCTAAATATTTTTCTGCTATAGCATTTTTATCCAGAACTTTTAATTCTTTATCAAGATAAATAATTCCCAGGAAAGTATTATCAAGCAGACTCTCATTAAGCATGGTCCTGACCTCGAAGAACTTACCCTGAAATATGCCCATCCAAACAAATATATCTGCTACTAAAAATCCTATGGAAGTTAAATCAATGCCAACAAGTGGATTAAGCTTAAAAATATAAAAGATGTTAGCAAGTAAGGGAGTTAAAATACCTAATACCAGAAAGAAAAGCTGTAACCTCACAATCTTGAGGGCTCCTACAGCATATCTGATAAGCAGGGTCGAACTTAGGATTAGGCTAAGATATGAGTAAACGGCAAAGATAATTGTCCACGGTCCATACGTATAGATCGAGGCTTGTTTAAGATAATCCGTGGGCATCATTTCCACCTTAGACCAGATCAGACCATGAAGTTCATTGCTTAACGCCAAGACTAGGGTTAATAGGGTAGGGATTAGTAATACTACAAGAACCAGCTTTTTATACTTTAAATAAAATTGGTTTTCACTGAATCCCAGAGCAAAAACCAAAGTAAATAGGGGGGCAAAAGCAATTCCTAAGTAAGAGAGCTTAGAGATAGTATATTTAAAATTCTCATCTAATGAAGAACACTCTAAAGCAGTAGTCAAAGACCAGATCGCAATAGTGACAAAGACCATACCAAAAGCGGCCATACCCGGGACATGCCTTTTTTTTAAGATGTTTATACTATATACAAGACTAATAACAAAGCCTAGAAAGAGAATTAACGAGAATATGTTTATATACCACATAAAAAAGCAGTTAACTAGTTATCAGTATAGCTTAAGTTAGGAATGAATTTAAATTAATAGGGGAGTTACTGGTAAAAAATTTTTGGAGGTCTTTAAGGGTAGGGGACAATGCTAATGAAAAAATATAATAGGAGTGTGATTAGGTAATTATGGTAAACTGGAATATATGATTTTTAAGAAAATAAGTTAATATTACTTGGCAATAAGTAATTAAGAATGATCAACCAGGATAAGTCTGACATAAATACTTTTCCACAAAGCATCCCCTTTTCTGACACAATCGTAACATTTACGTCTATAGATGATTTCAACAAGTTATCCACAAAGAATATTACTACGCATCCCTTTATTGATAGGGAGTATTTAAGCTTGTTCTCTAATAATTTTAATTGTGATCCATATTATCTTTGTATCAAGCATGCTAACGAAATATTAATGGAGGGATACTTCGATAAGCTTGATGGTCAATTGATCCTATTAGGTATGAGACCCGTACTTGGTGATCAGGAATTAACAGACTATGGAGATGTTATATATCCTAAATATATATCGCAGGACTTGGCTGTAAAACTATGGGGTGAAACAATCAGACACTTATCCACAATGGGGATAAAAACGCTCAGGCTTGATTATCTGCGCGCAGACTCCCCTACACTTCTCTATCTTAAGGGTCTTGATAATGTTGAAATTTCTGATCAAGAAGTTGCACCATTTATTGATCTTTTAGAGGGGTTTGCAGGAATATTAAATAGGATTAATAAAAAAGACAGACAAGAATTGAAACGTAAATTAAGAAGACTTGATACCATTGACCATAAACTCATAGTTAGAGATGTAATTGCCGAGGCTGACTTTGAGGAATTCATAAGGCTACACAGGTTATCAGACCCTGCTAAGGAGAAGTTTATGAGCCCTGATATGCAGAAATACTTCAATATTTTAATTAAGCTGAAATTAGAGCACTGGACCATTAATATGGCCTTTCTAGAGATAGAAGGTAAAAAGGCTAGCTCAGTAATGTTCTTCAGCAATGGAAAAGTATTAATGGGATACAATTCAGGGTATGATCCCCTATTTACCTACTATTCTCCCGGCTTAATGGGTAAAGTTAAGCTTATGCAATGGGCCATTGATAATGGGTTTGAGATATTTGATACTTTAAGAGGTAATGAGAGATATAAATATGATCTGGGAGCTATTGATCTTAAATTATTTCAAGCAATTATAAATATATGAAAAAACGTAACATAGCTTGTATCTTCGCTCATCCTGATGATGAATCATTTGGACCATCAGGGACTTTAATTAAACTTGCTAAAGCAGGTCATAATGCATATGTAATTACAGCCACCAAAGGTCAGGCTGGTCAAAGTTCTGATAAAAAAATAATCGGGGATCTGGGAAGTCACCGTGCTAATGAATTACAGCAGGCTTGCAAGATCATGGGCATTAAGCCCCCTATCCTACTGGATTTCTTTGATGGGACATTAAATGAGCATCAATTGCCTTTACTTAAAAAGAGCATATTGATGGAACTTAATAAAATTAAGCCTGAAGTGATCATTGTTTATGAGAGAGGAGGCATATCATATCATCTGGATCATATTGCAGTTACAAAGGCAGTACTTTCGATCTATGACGACAATCAGTACAGACCTAAGAAATTGTATTACTTTGGTCTCCCCCCTTCTTTGAGTAAGCAAATTGGGAGGGAAAGCACTCTAAATGATGAGAAATTAGCAATAATCGATGTAAGTGAGTTTATGGATGTTAAGATTAAAGCTATGCAGGCGCATGGCTCTCAAGAAAAGGATTATGTCAGGATAATTAAAAGATTGAAAGATATGAGTAAAGGAGAATATTTTGAATACTTCTCAATTGCTAGAAATAATATTGAGCCATTATCTTTTCCTGAGTCTGATCTATTAAATGGTCTGTAATGAGTCATGTAAAACGCAGTATTGAATTAAGCCCCGATCAAGAGAACGGTCACGTCATCTATTGGATGAGCAGGGACCAGAGAGCCTTTGATAACTGGGCATTAATTGAAGCCCAGAATATTGCGCTTAAAAGAAAAACAGCACTCTTTGTAGTCTTTGTATTAAGGCCCATTACTAAAAAGACCTTTAATCCCAGACATTACCAATTCATGCTCAAAGGTCTGCAGAGTTTAGAAAAAGATCTTCATAAGTTAGGGATAGCTTTTAAGATCCTGCTTGGAGAACCTGATAGTATACTCCCCTCTTTTATTAAAAAAACTGGAGCCACCTTGATCATTAAAGACTTCTCGCCACTAAGAGGAGCTAAAAAAGACAATAAGAACATATTAGAGTTTTGCGAAGATGAGAACACAGGTTTTACGTTAGTGGATGCACATAATATCGTTCCTGTTTGGGAGGCATCTAATAAAGAGGAGTACGGAGCCAGATTCTTCAGGAACAAGCTCCAGCAATTACTGCCACTCTATTTAACTGCTTATCCCAGCTTAAAAAAAATGCATGGTGAGCTGGAAGGAAATAACTGGGAGGAGATATATAAGTATATTGGCTTGATCGAAGGAGTAAGAATCCAGCATTATCCCAAGCCAGGATATATTGCAGGCATGAATAGACTGAATGAGTTTTTAAATTCCTCTCTGGCAATTTATGCAGATACTAAAAACGATCCTAATAAGGCTTCTCAGTCTGGGCTCTCTCCCTATCTTCATTTTGGTCAAATATCTGCATTACAAGTAGCTTTAGAGATCGAATCAAGTAGTGAGGATATTAAAAACAAAGAAGCCTTCCTGAATGAATTGATAGTTTGGAGGGAATTAGCTGATAACTACTGCTATTACGAAGAAAATTACGATAATTACTTAGGATTTCCTACCTGGGCTATAAATAGTCATATGAGACATAAAGAAGATATTAGGGAATATATCTATGATCTGGAAGTTCTGGAATCAGGACAAACTCATGATAAATTATGGAATGCCGCTCAAAAGCAAATGGTATTAGAAGGTAAAATGCCTGGATATTTGAGAATGTATTGGGCAAAGAAGATATTAGAATGGTCAATAGATGTTCATACTGCTCAAAAATACGCAATTTATCTAAATGATAAATATTCACTAGATGGAAGAGATCCCAATGGATATGCAGGTATTGCCTGGAGCATAGGAGGCGTTCATGATAGACCTTGGTTTGAAAGAGAGGTATTCGGACAGATCAGGTATATGAGTTTTAATGGATGTAAGAATAAATTTAATATTTCTAAAAATATACAAAATTATGCCACCAAAAACATCATGCTTCCTTGAAGATCCTCACAACGCTGTGAGAGAGGGTGAAGGCTTTACATTAACTCAGGCCGGTATGGCCTTAGTAGGCGGTCAGCTAGAGAACATGCCCAGTTTATGTGCTAATTGTAGAAAAACAAAACAAGGTTGTTTCGTAGGAGGAGATCCTCCTTTAGAAGTACTAAGGCCTATGCCTGGAGCAGTTCCAGATAAGGACGGTCATGTTCTACAATTCAAAACGTTCCATCTTGATAGAGGACTTCTAGATGCTGAGAACTCCCCTTTTTGGTGGACTGAGCCTTGAATGGTATAATCGGCCAATTATATTCCTTATGTGAGCGAGTCTTTAAGGCTGAAAAACACTCAATTACGATATAGCGAGCTGGATCTTAAGCGACATCTATTAGAACGTGGTTGTCCTAAAGGTGAAATTAAAAGGCTCTTAGAAAAATATATCGGGATCCAATTAGGTGCTGAGCCTCAATTATGGGAGGACTTAGCAGTCACATCGTTGCACCGTCCTTTTACTGGAAGCCCTCTAACATCACCTTCCCCTCTTCCATTAAATACATTGGCATCACTAACGAACATTGCCGGTATTAATACAATAGAAGAAGGATTAAATCGAGAGCACCAATTACAGCAATAACAGCTAAAAGTGTTAGCTTAATGATTCTCATGCGGAATATTTCCACATATACAGTTTAACAATTTGAAAACATGATAGGAAGTATTACCTATTGAGATTTATAGGATATAATTAGGGCAATTATAGAAATTTTATGCAAATCCATATCTTAACAATATTTCCTGCTAGTTTTGAGGCCATCACCAAAGAGGGAATGGTCGCCAGAGCTATAAAAAGAAAGATCTTGGATCTCAAGATCCATAATTTAAGAGATTGGACCACAGATAATTATCAATCCGTTGATGATCATCCTTATGGTGGTGGAGCAGGTATGGTCATGAAAATTGAACCTATTTACAAGGCATTAAAGGATATTAAAGCGGGACTCAAGGGTACGGCTAAGGTAGTGCTGACTTCAGCAAAGGGTGTTACATATGAACAAGCTACTGCTGTAAATTTAAGCAAGATCGATAATCTCATCATTATCTGTGGTCATTATGAAGGTGTTGATGAAAGAGTATCTCAAGCATTGGTGGATATGGAAGTATCTATTGGCAATTATGTTCTCTCAGGTGGAGAGATGCCTGCTATGGTAATAACAGACAGCATAGCTAGACTTTTACCTGGAGTGCTTGGTAATCCGGATTCACTGCAGTCAGAATCCCACAATGAAAAAGGTGTTAAGGAATATCCCCAATACACAAAGCCTGAAATATTTATGCTTGATGATGGTAAGGAACTGAAAGTCCCCTCCATACTATTAAGTGGAGATCATGCCAAGATAAATGCCTGGCGTGAAGAAAACAAACAAAGAGATTAAGAGAATCTTTTTAGTATATCTGTTAATTCCTGAGAAACACTCTCCTGTTCCCCCTCTCTGTTATTGATTATCACCAAAGGAGAATGAACACTGAAAGCATAATTACTTACCATATATCTGGTTGTGTCCAAATTGACCTGAACATCAGATACTGAGATATCATGATCCCTTTTTCTGGTTTTGTCTTTAACTCTTCTTTGAAATATCTTATCTGCATCTGCCTCAATGATAATAAAGACTTCAGGCTGTATCTCCTGTAAGAAATCCTTACTTAAACCAGGCAGGTAACCTTGCTTTGTTTTTAAAGCAGCATGGGTTTCAATTAAATAATGCTTTGTCGGCTCTTGTTTTAATAATCTGGAATAATGCGCAAAGATCTCCTGCTGTAAGATCTTTGTCGTTTCCACATTAACATTTCGCATATAGTCTCGGGCTAGAAAGAGATCCTCTTCTTTTTTGACATAAATAGTATCTGTCCCATTCGCTCTTATTAAAGCCAATCTTTTCTTATCATCCTCCATTACAATATGGACCTTATCAAGCATATCGTAATCACCTGTTTTGATTATCCCCTTTTCTAAAGCTAAATCATAAGCATTATCACCAAGCTGCATATGGGTCCAATAATCTTCTGGGAATTTTTGCTTCATTTTACTAATGATCTCGGATTTGCCTACACCCTGGATTCCAAAAAGTATAGCGATCATGTTTTAAAGAGTAAGAAATAATTTAAGACCAGATATTATGGTTAAAATTATACTTAAAATAAAAATGATTAAAGAGCTGTAATAGAATATTGAATCATATACTTTTGATCTATTACTTTTGGAGAATGATTCCTTAGTATTTAAAAGAGCACCCAGAATAAATCCTGAAAGTAGTCCTCCCAGATGGGCCCAGTTATTAATATATACCTGCATAGATAATGCATTTACACCGAAGCCGAATAATAGATTAAATGCTACAAAGAATAATAAAGTTCTTTCATCGAAATCTATTTCTGGAGCATAAGTTTTTTTCTTAAAGTATTTATAACCTAATAGCAAACCTACGAGTCCGAATATTGCACCTGAAGCTCCTACCGAGATAGAGACGCCTTCTGCTACAGCATTGTTCTGCCAGAAGCCGATAAACGAGCCGATGAAACTAAGTATCCCGCCTCCCAGAGCAGTAAAGATATATATAGCAAAGACCTTTTTAGAACCATAGTATTCTTCAATAACATGTCCGAGTGAATAAAGAGCATACATATTAAGGATTAAATGTGCTGGGCCTCCATGAAGAAAAGCTGAAACAACCATTCTCCAGGGCTCCATAACAAATTGGGATAAAGGATATACAGTTCCTGGCAGTACTTGGGCTCCAAGCAAGATATAGGCATAAGCACCTAGAAAACTTAACAGGAAAGTTATGAGAAACATAAACACATTAACGAATATCAGGAAATTCGTGACTTTGAAGTTAATTTTAAGCCAAGTCCAGAAATTGACATTAACCATAATATGGCAGACTTAGTATCTTTCAATTTTAATGGTAACTATATCATCACCTTCTTGAACGGTGAAATTGGGTTCAATTAATATTCCACATTCAATTCCCTTTTTAACTTCTTTGACCTCATCTTTCAATACTCTCAGGGATGTTATTTTGCCTTGATGGACTTTTTCACCTGCTCTATCAACGTATACTCTTGATCCTTTAACTAATGTTCCTTTAATTACTTCAGACCCTGCAATATATTGGGTATTAGATAATTGAAATACTTTTTTAACATGAGCTCTAGCAACTTCAATCTCTTCCTCAAGAGGTTCAAGCATTCCATCCATAACATCGGCTATTTCATCTATTAAAGTGTAAATGATCTCGTAGGTACGAAGCACAACCTTCTCTTTTCTGGCAATGCTTGTAACATGCGCATCGGCACCAACCTGGAACCCTATAACTATACCCTTAACATCTTTAGCTGTTAAAACATCTTCCTCTGTAATATTGCCTGTTCCCTCTTTAATCACCTTAACCTGGACATTATCATCATTTAGAGTAAGTAGCTGGTCTCTAACTGCTTCAACGGTTCCGTTGGCATCAGCTTTTAGGATAATATTAATATATTTGATCTCCTCATCCTTCTGATCTGTATTTAGTAGACTTGCTAATAGATCAAGATCACTAAGTTCACCCTGACCCTCACCATCAACAGTTGCTTCATTTTGTTCTGAAGAATATTTCCTTGTTAATTCTTCTGCTTCCTTGTCAGTTGCCACAATATCTAAATATGTACCGGCAGGATAAACTTTATCAAGTCCGATAAGCCAAATTGGATCAGATTGATTACCTTGTTCAATAGGTTCTTGTTCACTGGTTAATAAAGAACGGATCTTTGAACTTTCTGCGCCAGCCACAATATAATCACCAGCGTTAACATGTCCGGCTTTCACTATACATAAGGCAACTGGACCTCTGGTTTTATCCAGTGTAGATTCTAATACAAAGGCTCTAGCCTTCCCGTTTTGAGGTTCTTCTGCTTTTAATTCAGTGATCTCTGCTAATAGTAAAATTGAATCAAGTAATTCCTGAAGTCCAGTCTTTTTTATTGCTGATACTTCAACCGCCATCACATCCCCTCCATATTCTTCCAATTGCACTCCAGCATTTGATAATTCTTTCTTTAATTTTGTTGAATCTTTACCAGGTAAATCGATCTTGTTAAAAGCTACTAATATTGGAACCTTATGTTCCTTAGCAAAATTTATTGACTCTTTGGTCTGTGGTTGAACACCATCATCAACAGCAACAACCAGTAATACCATGTCCGTTGCTTTGGCACCCCTGGATCTCATATTCGAGAAGGCTTCGTGTCCTGGTGTATCAATAAAAGTTATCTTAAATCCATTATGTTCTATTTGATGTGCTCTGGTATTCTGGGTGATTCCTCCCACCTCAGTGGCTTGAACGGCAGCCCCCCTAATACTATCTAATAGGGTGGTTTTACCATGGTCCACATGTCCCATAACGGTAACAACAGGAGTTCTTTGTAATTGAAACTTCTTAGCTGACAATTTATGAAAAACCTTTAATTGATTGAGAATTGTAGCACGAATACTCTTACAGGGCAAAATGTCTTGATTTGCATTTATCTTTGAAAATCGATTTAATCTAGTTAGTTACTTTAATAATTAATATTTAAAAATGAGTCTTTTAATCTTGGGATTTTTAACAATGATTTTCATTGGCCTATGCATTGTAGTATTAGGCCTCACAAACAAATTAAAAGGCAAGTCCTTCTATCATTTCCAAGAACAAGATGGATATTTGCAACTTATCTATACTACATGCTTTATTGCTATGGCACTTTGTGGTGAATTCATCTTAGGTTACAACAATCTTTTTATATATTTCATCTCCTTTGCCTTCATTGGTTTCAGTATTGAATTCATTGGTGATTGGGTTTGGTACAGGTTTTTCGGTAGAAGACTTTACAATTACACAAAAAAGGATCTACTGGGATTTACAAGCTGGTATGTTATTCCTTTCTGGGGAGCTGCCGGAATATATTTTTACGGAGCCTGGATTTTCCTAGGCTTTAAAGATGTGAATATTAATGTAACCGATATGATAGCTATCTGGAGTAAATATCTAGTTATTAGTCTCTATATTGTTTTAGTTCTTAATGGGATCATTGAATATTTTTTAAAGTCGACGGCCAAGGGTAAAGTTCTTAAATTAACAAAATACCTTTTGATCTTCGGAGTTGTCTGGGGTGGCATAATAGGCATGCTACTAGAGAATGGATCAATTTATCTAGTCTATTATTTCCTCTTTACCTCCATTACTGGTGTATTGCTTGAAGGTATCTTAGGACGGCTTTTAAAAAATACATTTGGGGAGAATTTTTGGCTTTACTATCGATTCCCCCTATTCGATGGGGCCACTTCCTTACTTGTACTGCCTTTATGGCCTTTCATTTCATTGATCGCATTCTTTTTATTCAGTTTGTTTTCTAGCATCTAGCACTCCGAGTGCCAATCTGCTAAAATGATATCTGCTCTATTTTCATACTATGAATAAACGCGACTATTACGAAATACTTGGTATAAACAAAACTGCTAGTGCAAAGGAAATTAAATCCGCCTATAGAAAACTAGCAAAACAATATCATCCTGATAGGAATAAGGAGGCTGGCGCTGAATCCAAATTTAAAGAAGTTCAGGAGGCATACGAAATACTTTCAGACGAAAGGAAAAGAGCCGCTTACGACCAATACGGCCATGCCGGAACACAAAGCTTTGGTGGCAGTGGCTATCAAGGATTTGAGGGTAATTTCAATGGCTTCGATTTCTCAGACATGGGTTCCATCAACGATATATTTGAACAGTTCTTTGGGGGTAGCTTTGGAGGCTTTTCAACCTCTGGAAGTGGTAATAGGTCTGTTAGAGGAGAGGATCTGGAAGTTAATGTAAAGATAGATTTTTTAGATGCCATATTTGGAACAGAAAAAGCCTTTGACTATAAACGCAGAGTAGTTTGTCATAGTTGCCATGGCAGTGGGGCAAAAGACTCATCAGCCATGAAAACCTGCCCTGCCTGTAAAGGTCAGGGAAGAGTGGCTAGAATTCAAAGAACTTTCTTAGGTAATTTCCAGACCGTAACAAGCTGTCCTGACTGCCAAGGCCAAGGGCAAATCATAAAGGAAAAATGCCCTGAATGTAATGGTCAAGGTATCGTAAATGAGGTAGAGAACTTCTCTATAAAAATTCCTCAGGGCATTCCAGATGGAGTTACTTTAAGATTCAAAGAAAAAGGAAATAGTGGTAGAAAAGGTGGAGGTTATGGAGACCTTTATGTAAATATTGAGGTAAAGCCTCATGATAAATTAGAAAGGAAAGGAGACGATATCTTCACTACTTTAAAGCTAGATGTTACGGAAGCAGTTTTAGGTATCACTAAAAAAGTAACAACTGTACATGGGGAAAAAGATTTGGAAATTCCTCCAGGGACTCAACCGGAAGCTGTCTTGAAAATGGAAGGTATGGGTGGCCCCAAATTTAGGGGTGACGGCAAAGGAGATCAGTATGTTCGCATCATTATCGAGATCCCTAAGAAACTAACCAAAGAACAAAAAGAGATCTGGACCAAGATCCATGAAATTAAAGATGTGAAACCAGGTTTCTTTGACGGACTGTTCTCTTAAGCGTGGAACACGTAACAATCTGTGCATAAATTTGCAACATGCAGCTTAATTCGCCTTCCCAGTAATACTTCTAAACTATTTATTTGACAACTCATTATTGTAAAACATATAATGAGTCAACCCCCTTATTAACATAAAAATATATGTTAAACTTACTAGATCACTGTTCTTTAGACATAAATTATGATCTGGAGACTGATGCTCTTCTTTATGGCGAACAAGTCAAATACGACCAGAAACAGAAGATAACTTTAAGGCAACTTACGCCTGTTCTCTTAAACAAATCCCTAACCTACCCCGAATATGTTTACGAAGAATATAATGGAGTTTTTCTGGAAGGAGAAAAAGATGAGGCAAAAACAACCTTATCTTATGATGTCTTCCATATTCCTCCAGGCTTACTTGGCATTGAATATATCAAAACACATATATATTTCTCCAATCCTGAGGCCGAAAGCGATCAGATCAGCTCCCTGGTTGAAGTACTTTACGGACAATTATCAATCATTGTCCAAAAAAACAATCCCAGAAACGGCTGCCCCTTCCCTAGCATTAAAGAGGCCTATTTGATCCGATTGAAACAGGGTGAAAGATATATACTTCCTCATGGATACTATTATGATTTTGTTAATACCAGCGATAATCCGGTGATATTTTCCAGAGCCTATAAAAAATATGCATTAGCAGATTATGAAAATATTAAAAAAGAAAGAGGTCTTGGCTACTATTGCATTAGAAAAAATGGTCGTGAAGAAATAGTATTAAACCCATTCTATAGGAATTCTCCCTGCATTGAAGAAGTGGATTCAGAATTCTGCCTTGTTAAGCACGAATTAAATACCAAGATGTCACTCTACGATTTGATTAGAAAGCAATTAAAGCTGCTGGTAAAGGAAATCACCAATCCGTAATAATTTATGGGTACCAGGCTAAAGATTCTGATTGACTTTTAAAGATACAAATTGCTATTATCCTATTAAATCTTCTTACAGAAAAAGGCTCAAAAAAATTGATGTACGCGAACCAGAATCAACCATATCAATGAGAGAGCCCGAAGAAGAATAAAGTCTGATCAAATTGAATAAAGTAAAAAGTATAATTTTAAGGTGGCACCACCCAGGTGATAGGGTCCTTTCAGAAAATATTCTCGTAATATTTTTTGGCAGGACCTTTTTTTATTCTTTTATTATCTAATTTATTAAATTACCATCCATGTTAAATATTCAATTCATTCGTGATAATCCGGACAAAGTAAAAGAGAATGTGATTAATCGGGGATTCGATCCCCAAAAGGCAAATATTGATCGACTTCTGGAGCTTGATAAGGAAAAGGTTGATATGCAAGTAAAAATTGATACTCTCAGAGCCAGAAGGAATGAACTTTCCAAAAGTATGCAACAAGTTCAAGGTAAACCTCCTCAGGAAGTGATTGAGGAAGGTAAGAACATTAAAGCCAGACTGTCCGAATTAGAAGATATAAATAATAAGATACAGGAAGAATGGAATTTGATAATGACCTGGATGCCAAATATGGCCTACCCTGATGTACCTATTGGTAAAGATGCTGCAGACAATATTGAAATTAAAGCCTGGGTGCCAGGTAAAGGATATTTACCAGAGAATGAATTATCTGAAGCTGAGGGATCTGCTAAATCAATGCCTGAGATGGGAAGCAATAATGATGGGCAATTTAAACTTCTACCCCATTGGGAAATTGGTGAGAAACTGGACATGCTTGATCTGCAAACAGGAGCTAACGTATCTGGTAGTAGATTCTATTATCTTAAAAAGGATGGCTTTATGATTATGTATGCCATCTTTGACCTGCTTTTAAAGAAACTATTACAAGAAGGATTTGATCCCATGTATGTTCCTGTACTGGTCAGAGAGAAAGCACTATTTGGAACAAGCCATTTTCCTGCAGATGCCGATCAGGTATATGAAATCGATACAAAATTTGTTGAAGACAAAAATCGCCTCTTCCTGGTCGGATCTTCCGAGCCTTCCCTATTTGCTTACCATATGGATAAGCTTCTTACTGGACTTCCAGTTAAAATGGTAGCTCAAACAGATTGTTTCAGATCAGAAGCAGGGTCCTGGGGTAAAGATGTACGGGGTATGAAAAGAGTGCATCAATTTGAAAAGATGGAAATGGATATGATAATTGAGCCCAGTGAAGAAAAAGCTAGAGAAACTCAGGAATATCTATTAGGTTTAAATGAGTGGTTGTTACAGCAACTCGAACTACCCTACCATGTGATCAACATGTGTACAGGAGATCTAGGCTATGCAGCAGCAGCCAAAAAATATGATGTGGAAGTTTGGCTCCCTGAACAGAAGTCATATATGGAGGTTATGTCTGACTCCATTACAACTGACTTTCAAGCTAGAAGACTGAACATTAAATACCAGGATGATAAAGGTAATAAAAATTTTGCTTATACAGTTAATGATACTGGAGCAACCCAAAGACTGTTAATTGCCGTTATCGAGCATTATCAGCAACAGGATGGAAGCATTAAGGTGCCAAAAGTCTTACAGCCAATGCTTGGTAAAGAATATATTGGGAAATAACTGATGCCTGAGCTTCCGGAAGTAGAAACATTTCGAAGACAACTCGCGCCTTTACTCCTTGGTCAGAGGATCAAAGTCCTTTATGTTCAGGAATTGGGCTTACGCATGTTGTTACCGGCAGACCCACTGATTTTCAATGCACAAATCCGTGATAAAGCCATCAATAATATTTCGCGCAGAGGAAAATTCCTGATCTTAGAATTGGATCAGGAACTTTCCATACTTATTCACCTGCGTATGAGTGGGAGATTGGTGGTTAGTAACAACGAATTAAAAGATAAGCATAAAAGACTGGAAATAGAATTTCACTCTGGCTCAAGGCTTAATTTCATTGATATCAGAAGATTTGGGACTTTCCATCTGGTGCACAAGAACAAGCTGACAAAACTGGGGCCTGACCTTCTTGATGATGAATACGACATTGAGAAGCTTTATAAAATCATAGGGAAAAGAAACATAGCCTTACATAAATTATTACTGGATCAGAACTTTTTAGCCGGTGCTGGTAATATCTATGCCAATGAAGCTCTATATAGTTCAGGTCTATCCCCTTTCAGATCAGCAAGCTCTCTTAATAGAGAGGAACTTTCAAAGTTATTAAATAATCTGAGGGAGATAATAAGGATTGCAGTTAACTTTAAAGGCACAACATTAATTGATAAAAGTTATAAAGACAGCCTGGGTGAAAATGGAGAATTCTCAAAATTATTAAAAGTCTATGGACGTAAGGGTAAAAAGTGCAAATTATGCTCTAAGCCTTTAATTAAAGCCAAATTGGGAGGTCGTAGTGTTTACTATTGCTCTAATTGCCAGAATTAAGCCAAATCTAGATTGGGCTGTCTATCTAGTGCTTGATCGCTAAATTCCTTATTCCTGAATTTAAAATTTGCCGCAATTGCGATCATGGCTCCATTATCTGTATAGATATTTTTAAGAGAGGGAAAATATATGGGGAGAGAGAATTCCCTGGCTACTCTTCGTAAACCAGCTCTGACTCTAACACTGGAACTAACTCCCCCTCCCACCATGATCATTTTGGGGTTATACTGCTTTATAGCTTTCTTTAGCTTGATTTGTAATTGAGTTATGGCTGCTTTTTCAAAGCAAGCAGCCATATCCATCACCTCCTGAGCAGATAGCTGCCTCACCTTCTCAATTTCCTTGACCTGATAATATACAGCTGTTTTCAAACCTGAAAAGCTCATGTTCAAACTAGGATCTTTAGCCATGGGAATAGGTAATTTGAAGGATTGAGCGTTTCCTTTTAAAGCCATATCGCTAAGTACCTTACCTCCGGGATATCCAAGTCCCAGCATTCTGGCCACTTTATCAAAGGCTTCTCCGATGGCGTCGTCAACGGTTTGTCCAACTATGCTTTTATCATCATGTGATTTTAACAACACTAACTCTGTATGACCTCCGGAAAGCAAGAAAGACAGTACAGGGAAATCAACCTCGTTAAGTTTAATGGGCCCTTTACCCTTACTGTTTAAAGCCAGTGGTGAATAGAGATGCCCTTCCATATGATTTACTCCTATCAGAGGTTTATGATACTGAAGTGCCAATTCTTTTGCTTTGGTAATACCAATCTCTAAGGCTATGGCCAAGCCAGGGCCACAGGTTACAGCAATGGCATCCAGATCTTCAAGCCCAATCTTGGATTCAAGGATCTTACCGGCATTTCGCAGTGCCTCCTTGATCACAGGGTCTATTCTTAATTCGTGCTCCCTGCGCGCAACTGAGGGCACTACACCTCCATATTTACGATGCAATTCAACTTGTGAGGAAATGACATTTGATAATACTCTCATGCCCTGCACTACAGAGGCGGCAGTTTCATCACAAGAAGTATCTATTCCTAGTATCATGGGTTCATTCTTCATAGATAGCGACCTTTCTTTTTTCCAGATCTAAATATTCAATTTCAATATACAACCTTATTAGATCTTTCTGACTACTGATCTGGGCTAGATAATCTCTGGCCATTCCTGCCCATTCTACAGCAATAACATGTTTTGGTTTGAAATATTGTTCCAATTTTAATTTCTTTAATTCCTGCACTGATTCCAGTCTCCAGGCATCTAGATGAATTAATCTGCCTTTATCCTGTCTTAATGGGAATTCATACTCCTTCATTATGATGAAGGTGGGAGAATTGACGATTTGAGTAACTCCCAATTCTTGGGCCATGCCCTTAATGAATTGTGTTTTCCCTGCACCCAGATCTGCATTGAACATAACTATCATGGGGCGTGTCTCTAAAAGTGATTTGTAAGAGGACATGATCCTGGCACCCAATTTCTGCATTAGAATGTCTGAATGAATTTCCTCAGTTAATATCCTATTGCCTACTGAAAAACTTCCCCTTCTTAAGATCTTCAATTCCTGCTTTGTTGTATCGATCACACTGGAGGGAGGGTTATGGGGTAATTCTCCGGCATCGATAATTAAAGCTATTGAATCTCTTTGCGATTGGCTCAGGTCTGATAAAAGGATATCGATGGAATAAGGGGTCCTTTTACCAGCTGAATTTGCTGATGTAGCAGTGATAGGTGCATCTAAGGCTTTGATCAAATCCAATAACAGATCGTATTTGGGGACCCTAACTCCTAAAGTACCATCCTCTGCTTCAAGTCTCTTATCTAGTTTATGCTTGGAGCTTGAGATTACTGTGATAGGTCCAGGCAGGAATCTGCTGTAGATGTCTAAAGCAGTCTGATTAAGGTCCACATATCTATCTGCCATGTCCGGGCCTGTTACTGCAATTGAAACAGCCTTACCCTCAGGCCTTCTTTTATATTCCAATACTTTTGTCACTGCTTCTTTAAGATCAGCTCTTACTCCAACTCCATAGCAAGTCTCAGTAGGATAAATAATTATTCCCCCTTTGTTCAAGACAGAGATAGCCTGTTTTAATATTTCTTCACTTTTTTTGACCTTAAGATCGAGTCTTATCATTACTAAAGATTTCAACCCTTAATTATATCCCACCAGAGGCCTATTTTTAAATACCATCAAGGCTTTTTAAAGCTATTAAGAAGACTCTTGATACTGATCACAAGAAGCATTAATCCCAAGAAGAAGAAAATCGTAGGGAGGGTGAAATAGCTGTTTAAGAAAGTGCCCAGGATCGAAGCTAATAGAAATCCCATACTACTTGATACTAATGTCCTGGCATATGAAGCAGAGATCTCCTGCTCATACCAGGAAGAGATCTCGATAAAAGCTATACTTAATCCCAGAGCAAAGGTAATGATCAAAAGATGGTATTGATCAACAGCAAAGATAAAGCCTGATAAAACAAGTGCGAACAGGAAAAGCTTTGGAGCAGGTTTGATCTTCCAATATTTGAAAAGGAAGGATTTTTTTAAAGAATAAAGGAGAAAGATTGGTAAATAGAAAGTAGGAAGTAAATAAATTAATTCAGGGTTCTGCTCAACATTACTGATGATATACAGAGGAAATAGGATCCAATAGAAAGCCCTGATCATTTCCATAAGAAGTATTGTCGTGTCGGGATTGAAGCTGTCTTTGGAAAAGATCGATTGAGCTTTAGGGAAAAGAATGGTTTGTTTTTTTATGCTGTGCTCTTTACTTACCCAGTAATAGAAAAACACTGCTGAAGCAGCAATAAGTACAGAGAAATAGTTTTGAATATCAATGAACTGATATTCCAGAACAGGCTTAGTGGCAAATATGGAAATACTTAAACCTGCAAAAATTATGGCAGGTCTAAGAAGCATTGACCATTTACCCAAAGAAAAAGAAGCCTTCTCCTGCTCCACTTTAAGTAAAGCCAGGTTCATCATTTCCCTGGCTATACCCATTGCGATAATTGCTAAGACTAGGATTGGGAAGCTTAAGGCCCTATTGAAAAGAATTATCATTAAAAATGCTAATGAAAATGCTATTAAGGAAAGGAATACGAAATTCCTCTCCTGCAATTTCTGTTTGAAAATTGAATAAGCAAAAAGTCGTGATAATGGTCTTAGTGATACAAGTATGCCCATAGCCAGCAGTGAATGGGTACTATAGAAAATGAATATAGGGAGCGAGAACAGCAGTAATAGATCGGCACTCTCGAATAAGAATATGGAAATTACAAATGCTATCCTATTAATATTTTCTTTGTATTGGGATTTCATTGATTACATTTTAAACTAAGTGTAAAGATAGCAAAACCCCCTTTTCTTTCTCACCTTTATTGTGATACTTAAAAAAGGGGGCTATTGTTCAGAAAATTGTACCCTGAGGATTATTTGGCCTTGGCCACCATATCCTTGAATTCTTTACCAGCTTTGAAGACTGGTACTTTTTTAGCAGGGATCTTTAATGCAGCGCCGGTGATAGGATTTCTACCATTACGTGCTTTTCTATCACTCACTTTAAATGTACCGAAACCGGTAAGAGTGACGGTATCACCTTTTTTAACTGTAGTAACTACTGCTTCGACCATTGCGTCTACTGCTTCGGTTACTGCTTTTTTGGTGAGACCTGTTTTGCCAGCGACATAGCTGACTAAGGATGCTTTGTTCATAAATGTGCACCTCCTTTCTGTTAAGTAGGACCCCTCCATAACAAAAATCGTTATGGATTTAAGGGTGCTGTTTGAGGAAACTCAAACAGGCTTTTGATTTAACAATTATAAGTTTGCACCATTTAAAGTAAAATGTCAAGTATTTTATTACCAGTAAAGGGTTTTGAAAGATTTAGAAGATATATAATTAAAATATATTGACCAAGGCGCAATCCCAGAGTATGGCATATATCTAAAATGGACGACCTTTCGATTTCAGCCCTATGCAAGGCTAGCTGTATACGGTTTAAGAAGCTAAACTCTATTCAGGAGATAGTGAGGGGTTATCTAAGTCTTAGAAAATTTGCACGTTGTCCACCCTTTTTATACTCTTTGCTTTGCCTTTTTCAAGCTCTAAGAATACGCTATTAAATACCATTTCCCCTTCTTCTTCAATCACGGGAGGCATTTTGAAAGGAAATTTAAAATTATGGATAGCGTTTTCCCATTTAATCCAAAGAGAAGCATTTAGAGGTCCTACCATTCCCACATCGGTCACATAAGCTGTATTGCCGATCAACCTGGCATCTGCCGTAGCTACATGAGTATGTGTTCCAAGTACGGCAGTAACTCTATCTTTCAAGTATCCTGCCAGGCATAATTTCTCAGCAGTGGTTTCTGCATGAAAATCTACCAATATATTTAATTCTTTTTGATCCTGAAACTGCTCTAATAATTCATCCATGGTCCAAAAAGGACTTCTGGCATGATCCCTCATAAAGCTTTGTCCCAAAAGGTTAACTACCAGCAATTTACCTTCCTTACCAAGATCAATAACCCTGTATCCGGATCCTGGTAATTTCTCGCTTTTCTCATAATTGTAAGGTCTCACCAATGGCAAGCTCACATCATGCATTTCTGGCACAAAGTCTTTGATATACCAGACATGATCTCCTGAAGTGAAAAAATCAATACCATAGGCTGTGAGCTCATTTAGAATTTCTCTGGTCACACCCAATCCTCCAGCTGCATTCTCACAATTAGCAATAACTAAATCTGGTTTGTATTTACTTTTGATCTGAGGCAATATCTGTTTGATCAGTTTTCGACCTGATCTTCCAGAAATATCACCGATGAAAAGAATCTTCAATATTAAAAGTCATTAAACTAGCTAATTTTACTACATATTTGCCACTTTATGTTAAAATCGACTCCATAATATGTATATTAAGAAAGCATAATGGGAGAACCAATAACTGACATTCAAGCTTTACACAGCCTGATTTATAGAAATATCAGACAAGCCGATAGTGGTCTTATTTGGGCTAATAACGCAGTTCAATTGCCTGTAAAGGGTAATTTCCAACAATTTGGTGGGCTGAATGGTCTCATGCCTATGCTTGCCTACATGGAAAAAGACGCCCCAGTTAGAAGCCTTGATGTAGCTATGACCATGAGAAATGGCCTCAATGCCTTGGCCGGTCGAAAGATCGCTACTTTAAGTACACTATCAATTCCCTGGCAAATCGATCTAGTGCAATTAGCAGCAAATGGCAGAACAGTTAATGTGCCTGGCCATGTATTCACTACCAGTAATAATACTGTTATTGATCCAGTTATCATGCGACAGCCAGTTAGTAAAGGTAGATATCAAACCAATTTAGCACCACAGGATAATACCGCTCTATTTACTGAGTATCCATACTGATAATAGGAATCAAAGTAATTAATACTCCCTAAAAACCACTTTAATATGGTAAAATTCTAATATGGCGAAGAAAATAGTACAGATAGGTGATCCTATCTTAGAACAAAAATGTGACAAGGTAGATCCTAAAGATCCAAAAATACAAAAGTTGATAGATGAACTGATCGACGCTTGTAAGGAGAAAGAGGATATTACTGCCGGATTATCAGCTCCTCAAGTCGGGGAGAAATTGCGTATCTGTATCTGCAGAAGGACAGATCTGGAAGAAAAGTCCCAAGATCCGCTCCCTGCTGAAATATTATGGGAAGTGTTGATCAATCCCACAGTTAAAAGCTCAAGCAAAAAAACATCCACGTATTGGGAGGGTTGTCTATCTATTGGAGAAGGGCCAGAGGGTCTTTATGGCCCAGTAGCCAGACCCGAAGAAGTAGAAGTTGAATTCCAAACCAGGACCGGTGCTAAAAAGACATTACTATGCAATGGATTCTTTTCTCATGTTGTACAGCATGAGCTGGATCATCTTGAGGGCGTCCTCTTTCTAAAATATATTTCCGATCCTGATACCATCTGGAAGGGTAAAGAATTAGATAAGTATTATTCCAAACACCAGGAGTATCCCCCTGTATAATTAACGCAAGCGTATTTCCTTTGCTGAAGTAAATAGTGAGAGATTTTCGAGCTATTAACGCATATATTTAACGCATCCCGTGAGGTTATTTTACTAATAGTTGCGTTAATAAATTGGCTAAACCACAGTTCTCTATCATAGCCATTTTGAAATCTCTTGAGGAGAATTTCCCCACAAACATAGTTGACTCATAAAGGACCACATCTTCTTTCATAGGGATATCCAAGTATCTTGTCTCTCTTAGATTTTTAGCATCCCTTGCCTTGAACTCGGCAATAGCTTGTCTTTGGTCAGTAAATATATATGTAAAGAGCTGCCGGTTCTGAATGAAGCTTCTGTATTTTGGTTCTGGAGGCTCATACAGGTTTATATCTTTTAAAATGAATATCACTTTATCAGCTGAGCCCTCCATATATATCCTGCTACACATCTTGCTATACCCTTCATCCCCCAATAGGTATTTGACCTGCATTAAATCAGAGTTACGAACATGCATCTGCTGTAATATGGGCAATAATTCCTGATATTCGGCGTATAATTTCTGAGCCTCTCTCACTTTGCTCTCTACCTGCTTTTCAAGCTGAACCGGAGACTCTGCTTTGAAATATATTTTTCTAGATCTTTCATAATCAGTTACCAGTCCTTTTTCAATTAAACTCTTAGCATAATCGTAAATATTGGTCCTTCCAATATTGGTCTGAGCTGCTATCTCACTGACCGGGGAATCCCCATTTTCAAGCAGAAACACATAAAGCTCAGCCTCACCTGCAGTCAGATTGAATTGCTTTAATCTCTCAATATTCATGGGCTCATATATATATATATCTATTTAACCATATTTATAGCCGTTGGCAAAGCCAATTCAAATCAATATGGTTTGACATAACCTGGGCTAATCCATAAACTAAAATTAAGAGGAATTAAAATCAAAAGGTTCATTTTTCATGAATAAAGTTATTGTCGTTCTCGCAAGCATAATATTGGTCCTCATTCTCTTTCTGGGATATGGATTGTCAAAGCTGAACAGTAATCAGGAGGTTGTTGATAATGGAGATGGCTCTGTGACCACAATAGATCCAAATCTTTATTCCGATAAAGGCACACTTAATCCTTGGCCTCATAATGAGCCCGATCAAACAAGTGTAGGCTTACCTACTACTTCAGAATTGAGTACGATCTACCAGCAAATTAGAAAGGCCTATGATCAAAGAGATTACGAGTTATTTAAAAAATACGCCTCTTCAGAAACAATTTGGCATATGGAGCACAATTTAAAACAGGAAGAAGAGATTGTTGATTCTCAATTCATATTTTCCCTTATAGAGGCAGACGGGTCGGAGAACTTTACTAATAATAATCTCTTACTACCACTAATTGAGGCTCCTGAATTACAAAACGTGCAAGCGGTCAATGTTACCTGGGATACAACGGATCTAACTCTAAGAAAATTTATTATGATCGATAAGGAGAAAATGGAGAGATACACAATCGAAGGACAGAGCTGGAATATTAGAGCGAATCTCAATGTTAATATTGTAGATAATGGTTATCAAAGTGGAAGTGGAGTTATTCATTTCGTTTATGATGATGGGACCTTCAAATACCATTATGAAGAATGGACCAATCAATTTAGTGAAGGGAAGAGTTTGGGTGATCAGCCCTCAGAAACTGATATTGTCTTCACTCTAGATAAGAATGAAAACTCATTCTCCCCTGATACTGTTTATTTGCAACAAGGTCAATTTGTTAGATGACCGGCAATGAGTGGATTTGTATTATCACAAAATGAAAGTCCAGTTCATTTTGCATCTCCCTTCTTAAACAATAGCTCTTATACTAAAAAGTTCGAAGTTGCAGGTATTTATGAATATGTAATTTTTGATAATTTATATAATGAATTATTCAGAGGTAAGATTGAGGTTGAATAGATTGATCCTCATTTTAGGTATTGTAATACTAGGTGGATTTGCTTCCTTAAACAGTGTATCTGCCTGGACAAATTATCCTTGCTCCGGACGTTGTGACAGTGGTGCTGAATGTAACGGTGCGGGTACACCCTCTCCAGGAAATATGTGGTCCTGTTATTACAGAAACGGCGTAGGTTATAGATGTATGGAAGAACCAATAAACACCGGGGGGAATCACTGCTATTTAGACTGCAATCCTTACGGATGGTTCGCGTGTAGATGCAACAACAACCAATGTGTAAACAATTGTTTAAACACTATAGGACCAGGCCAATCGGGTCGATACACCATGCTCTGCGCAGGCTGTGGTCAGGAGTTTACCTGCAGTTGCAGCAAACCTAATGTAACTAATACTCCATCTCCTCCTTCCTGTTCTAATGTATCTCTAAGTGTTTCTGCAATTAATTGTAATAATCAGATCACTTTAACTATCTCCGGTTTTAATTCCTCTACTTACAACTTTATCAGTGATTCTGTTAACTTACCTGGTCCCACTGTCAGACCTCCCTCTGTTACCTCTGTTACCAGAACTATCACTGGTGGTACTACTGGTATCACTTGGAGACATGAATGGAGAGAATGTGTGGGTTCTAACTGCTCTAATACCTGTAGTACTACTTACAGTGGCTCTGTCACTCCCTATGTTGCTCCTGAATGTAACTCAGGCAGCTACTCTATGGTGCTTGGCAGTAATCCTAATCCTATCTATACAGATCTTAATTTCTCTTTGAACTCTACTTACAATATCTCTCCGGCCAGCTCTTACAGATTCATTTCTGATTCCTATTCTCCTAATATCACCTGTAATTCCCCTGCTCCTGGTCTTTCTATGAGCAGAACCTGTTCCTTTACTGATCCTAATATCGAAACTGCTCAGGCTGCTACTTGGACTCATACCTGGGATACCATCAATCCTACCTGTTCCAATATCACCAGAAGATGTACTGCTAATCTTAATGTTAATGGTCAGCCTAATCCTGGTTATGTTGTTACTAGAGTTGGCACCTCTTATGTCAGAGGTGTGGTTGAACAATTAAGATTTAATACTGCTGATGATTTTAGTTCTGCCATATTTGGTAGTGCTACTAACAATCTGCAGAATCATAGAATGATCACTGGGCCTGATTGTGCATCTGGTTTTGTTACCTGCTCTTCGAAGGGCACTAACTTCATCCAGAAAGAACTTTATGATGATATTAATTACAGGGCTGACTGGTTTGATTACTACAAGTCTCAATTGTCATCTAAAATAGCTGCTGGGGACAGAGTTGATTACAGTAGCAATAAAAATTACGCAGATGTGGATCTAAGCAAGAAGCTTGTTTACATCAACGGAGCTAATCTCACTATTCCTCAGGGTACTACCTGTTCTGGCAACAGGATATTCCTGATCGAGAATGGCAACCTGAACATCAGTCCTCCCTTTAAAACAGCTAATGATCCTGACAGTGCCTGCTTATTCATTGTGGGCTCCCAAACTAATATCCTGGGGGGCATAGATGGAAGGCCTACTTCCAGCTCCCCATATACTGAAGCCGATCTAGATAGAATCGATGCATTTATAATCACCAATCGCTATGCTGATAGTGATAATGGGAATGATCTATTAGTGGTTAAAGGTGGTGTAATTGTACAGAGCAATGCTCAGACCTTCTTTAGAAGAGCCATAGGTAATTCCAATACACCCTCTACTATTCTTCATTATGAGGGGGGAAGATATATTAAACACTTCGGTGAAGTATTATCAGATCCCAGCGGTTTGATAATTCGAGAGACACAATATGCTAATATGTAATTATGAAAGAACGAAAGAAACTAGTCAGCTATTTCTTTGTCCTATTATTTATCGCAATAATCTTTGTGATTGCCTGGCTTATTGCCAGAAGCAGAGTAAGCTTTTTGAATAATCTGCCTTTTACAGGTACAGAGTCTCCCACGATCACTGTTACTCCAATTGAATAAATTCTGGGTAGAATTATTGAGCACTTGCCTGGTAATGGTATAATTATGTGCATAATCGTATAACATCTTTACACGATAATGCTTAACCCCTTACTCAGCTTAAAGGACAGTCAAAAAACGATACTCATTATAACGGGCACTAAATACAGCTCGGATGTTGTATTTGCAGCCCTGGCAATGCATTCAGCGTTAAAAAGCAATAAACTTGACCCCCATCTCTTAGGTTCCAGACTACTCTCTTCTCAAATTTGGAAATACAAGCTTGCCTCGCTTAAAGATGTAAATATTAATGGGCAACCTCCCTCAAGATATATTTTTAAATTGCCATCCGGATTTAAATTAAAAGATATTTCTTGGGAAAAAGATAATGATCAGATTTTGGTAAAAATGGATGCGCAATCATTTGATAAAAAAATACCTCCTCTAAAAATTCAATCCTCTCCCCTTGAACCTGATCTAGTTATCTACATAGGTACAAATAGTGGGCTTGAACAAATTGAGAAACAATTCCCGGAAAAGAATAAAAAAACTCATAAACTATTAATTTTACCTAAAAAGGTCAATTCCCAAGATAAGGAAATATCTATTGACGGATTAGACCAATTAAAGAGTTTCTCATTAAAAATATTCAACCTTATTAAGGAATTGGATTTAAAAATAGATAATAGCGCTGCCACATATCTTCTTTCTGGTCTTATAGCTCATACCAATGCCTTTAAAAAGAATTGCAACCCTGAACTGTTCACTGTTGTGAGAAAGTTATTGGACCTAGGCGCTGATTATCAGCAGGCTTATGGATTAGGAGTAAAAGATCTTAGTTTGAAGAGAATGCACTTCTTGGCTGAATTAATGAGGACAACCATAGTTGTAACCCCTGGTGTGTATCAGGCAGGATTGATATTAAGTAAACCATTAAAGATGCGACTTGATGTTATGGACTTAATGAAAGCAACAGAAATATATGATTGTGATCTGGCAGTTGTAAGTATCTCAACTCCTTTAATAAATCATACATATATTAGGAGTAGTTCTGATAAATATGATCTTAAACAGCTATTTAAAAACTTGAATGGGAAGGGGAATAAGCAACAGGGTGTTATTGATAGCAATGGAGATATTGGATTGATCCACGCTAAGATATACCAGGAACTGGGGATAATAGGGGATAGCAATACTAATAGGGGAATATAGGCTGGTATGCAAATGGCACGATATTGTGCTACAAATTTCCACACATGACAATTTCGTGAAAAGTTTGATAATAAGCTATAGAGGCTTTATTCAATATGTTTTTGATTCACGGAGATTACTGATTAATAGGATTTGCTGGAGGTTCTTCATCTAAATCCTCTACCAGTGGCTCTGTTACCTGCTCCGTTTTGCCATTTATTCTGTTTAGAAATGCTTCAGCATCTGTTACCAATACTTCTCGAGGCTTACTGCCATTCTGCTCACTAACAACACCCAACTCTTCCATCTCATCAATATATCTGGCCGCCTTGTTGTACCCTATCTTCAGTTTTCTTTGTAATAATGAGGAGGAACCTTTTTGGGCATTAACAATCACTCTAACGGCATTAGCAAATTCCTCATCAGTAATATTGATACTATCTCCATCTTTAACTTCAGCTGTTTCCTTAGCTGCAAATCGAGTTATGTCGGTATGATATTCCACTTCCTCAACCTGATCTTTTACAAAGTGGACCATCTTTTGGATCTCTTCAGGAGAAACCCAGATTCCCTGAATTCTGAATGGTCTTTGTTTGGCAGGGTCTTTGAAAAGCATATCTCCTCTACCTAGCAATGATTCTGCTCCGATTTGATCAAGAATGACTCTACTATCGATATTTGTGGTTACGCTCATACCCACTCTTCCAGGAATATTTGCTTTGATCAAACCGGTAATGACATCTACAGAAGGCCTCTGTGTGGCTAGTAATAGGTGGATCCCTGTGGCTCTAGCCTTCTGGGCCAATCTTACAATAGCAGCCTCAGTCTCTACTCTATTTGTAGACATCATCATATCGGCCATTTCATCAATGACAATGACAATATAGGGGAGGGCAGCGTAACCCATCATCTGATTGTATCCTTCTATGTTTTTAACCTTTGCTTCTCTAAAAAGGGTATAGCGTGTTTCCATTTCAGCAATAGCCCATTTCAGTGAGTTAAGCACTTTATCCATCTCTGTTATCACTGGAGTTAATAAGTGGGGAATGCCGTTGTAATCTGATAGCTCTACTTGTTTAGGATCAACCATTATGAACTTAACCTGATCAGGAGTTCTGGTCATTAAAAGACTTACAATAAAGCCATTAGTCAGGATCGATTTTCCAGAACCTGTGGCTCCAGCAATAAGCATATGTGGCATCTTCTGAAGATCGATCATGATCATCTTGCCATGGATGTCTTTACCCACTGCCAGAGGCAGCAGCATCTTATCTGAGAAGGACATAATCTCCTGCATTGCTTCTTTCAAATACACTGTCTCTCTTTCAAAGTTAGGAACCTCTATCCCAATGTATGAAGTACCAGGAATTGGCGTCTCCAGTCTAATAGATTGAGTGGCCAAGGCCAAGGCTAAATTATTGGCAAGATTAGTTATCTTGGATACTTTGATCCCTAAGGCCAGATCAAGAGCATACTGAGTAACAGAAGGACCGATCAGCACATCTACCACTTTTGCTTTAATGCCGAAACTCTTAAGAGTTTCTTCAATGGTATTGGCATTCATGCTGATATTTTCCTGCGAGATCTTTTTCTTTTTAAAATTATTAAAGATCCCCATTCCAGGCAATACCCAATTAGGATACTTCAATGATGAGTTGATCAAAGCTCCTTCATTCTTCTTCTCTTTGATAGCAGGGGCTTTAGCTCCGATATCTGAATGCATTCCTGGCTCTTTAGGTTCATTATCCCTTTCCTTTTCAGGGATCAAATCTTTTGCCTTACCCACCACAGCTAATTCAGCTCTGCGTTGAAAATCACCGAAAGTTTGGGCTTCCTCACCTGTGGTTTGGGGGATTGTTTCAATTTGCTGCTCTGCTCTTCTTCTTGTGATCAAATTGATGATCTTCTCCATAATGCTTCCCAGTTTCTCGAGAAACTGATGAATTGTAAGGCCGAAGGTGAGAGGGATGGAGATAAAGATAAGCCCCATGATGAATATTGGGGTGAAATTTAAAAATAGGTTCTCTGAAAGAAATGTGAATACATGATAACCAACCAGGCCACCATATTGCACTGGTGAGCCTGGTACTAATTTATAGTTAGTACCCCAGATGGAATTAAGGAAGGCGCTATAGGCTATTAAAAAGAGCAGTTGTCCCCAAAGACTCTTCTTCTGGGAAAAAGGCCATTTGCTCTTAAATTGAGCTAAAGCTAAATCAAACTGGAATAAAGAAAAGATCAAAGTGGCTAGATCATTGGAAAAAATGTCCTGATATATGCTGAAAATGGCACCCTCTAAGAAAAGACTTAACAAGGCAAGCACGCCACTAAACAGGAATAAAAGGCCCAATATGGTCTTCATCTCATTGCTATCGTAGGTCAGTCTTTGCTTTTTTCGGGGACGGGCCATGAGAAAAAATCGTTAATATATCCCATTATATAGACAAACTCGAGGCTTTGTCATCCCCCTGTCTGGGGATTATTGAACAAGGTTTAGCTTTGATAGCTCCTTTGACAGATCCTTAAGTCTTTGCATACTGCCCTCTTGCTTTGAGTATCTTAATTTTTCCAGCTCTTCTAATATTTTTTCTTTTTTAATTCTTTGCAACACTTGATGCAGATCCCTTAAAAATTTTTCTTCCTCTTCAAATACAGATACAGGCATTAAAGAAATATCTTCATAAAGCTGTTGCAGGTCGAGATCGAATTTTTTGGTCAAATTTGGCTCCCAAATCGCTTTGAAGACCTTCTTATACTCCTCCGACACCCAATACTCATCTGTTACTTCTTCTTTTATCTTAGAGCGAAATCTTTTATGTTCTGATATCAAAGCCAAGAGATATTTACTTAAAAGATGTTTTTCCTGTGGTTTATTAGGCGTAGCAATATCGATGTCGGGGCTTTTACCGTCATTTGATTTCTGGATCGAACTTAATTCATTCTTCAATACATTCATATCAATACCAGCTGCTTCCTGAAGTCTTTGCAGATAATCAACTTGCAGAAGCTTATCTGATGTTCTAGCTATATATTGCAGGATCCTGCGAATATATTCTGCTCTGGAAAAGGATTTTGTAAGATCGTAGTTTTTGGCTAGTGAGGTAATAAAGTAGGGGACAACCTCCTGTGGGTTCTCTACTGTTTTCTTCCAGTTTCCTCCTTTTACTATTAATTCATCAGCATCCTTGAATTCTCCTAATTCCAATATATATCCCTTCATATTCATTTCTTCCAGAATAACCAAATCCTTTTCTAAAGCCTTCTGTCCTGCGCTATCAGTATCGAGGGAAAAAAGAATGCTGTCGCAATATCTTTTTAATAGCCCCACCTGCTCTTTGGTCAAAGCTGTTCCTAAAGGGGCAACTATGTTTTCAATTCCAGCTCCATGAGAGGAAAGAATATCGACATTACCCTCAACCAGAATGGCTTTACCTTCTTTTCTGATTGTATCCTTACCCTGATAAAGTCCATAAAGTACCCTGCTCTTGTGATAAACAGGTGTTTCAGGAGAGTTTAAATATTTTGGGCCCAAGCCCTGCGGGTCTATCAGCCTTCCTGAGAAGCCTACAACATCACCTTGATGATCGAAGATCGTGAACATCAATCTATTCCTGAACTTATCATAGATCCGGCCGTTCTTGTTAACTAAGAGACCCCATTCAACAAGCTCCTGAAGCTTGAAGCCCTTTTTAAGGAGAAAACCTTTCAGATTTTCAAATCCGGAGGGCGCATAACCAATTAAAAATTTATCTAGCTCCTTATCGTTCAGCTTTCGCTTTTTGGCATAAATCCTGCCGGGTTCCCCCAGCTTATGCTTCATGAGGAGATAATTATAGAAGCGGGCGGTCAAGAGATTAGCCTCGATTATTCTTTTCTTTAGTTGAGCCCTCTGATCATCTTGTGGAGTAAAATTCTTTTTAAGAACTATGCCTGCTTTATCTGCTGCCAGTTGTAAGGCTTTGGGGAAATCCAACCCTTCGATCTTTTGCAGAAATTTAATCACATCTCCACCTTCTGAACAACCAAAACATTTAAATAGTTTTAATTCAGGATTTACAGAAAATGAAGGGGTTTTTTCCTTATGAAAAGGACATCTACCGAAATAATTACGGCCACTGCGTTTAAGATCAGGCACGTAGGATTGGACAACAGATACAATGTCCAGAGCCTCTTTTATGCTTTCAATCTGTTCGCGATCGTCCATGAAATCTTGTGGATATTTACCTGATTTTATCATATCTGTCATATTCAGGATCTATTCGCGTTTTGTTTTATATATTATCTTCCACACCAGTATGAGTCGAAATATCAATCGCACAATATATACCCTGCAGAATCTACATATATACGATAAGGTTAGAGCTCAAAAGGACTTGCGAGGTAAAGACCAGACGATAAGAAAACATAATGAAGCATTTAAAGGTTTGAGCGTGGAAGAATTCCCCAGTAAAAGGACAAAAAAGGCTTAATAATTCTCAAATCCCTGCTTTTGGATTATAATTACCCATAGCTTGGTAATTACTATATTGGAAACAAAAAACACCGACTTCTATAACGATCCTAATATTAACTTGGTAGATCCAGGACTTTGGGATGAGGCTAAAGATACTGCTGAAATCATTAAAAGATCCGTTGCCGAAGCCTTGAATAAAGGTGATATGGATGTGGAGCTCAGTATTCCCCAACAGGAGGGGCATGGAGACTATTCTACAAATATAGCCATGATCCTAGCTGGGAATAGAGGTATGAACCCTAGAGATTTGGCTAAAGAGATTTCCATCAAATTAAGTCTGGATCCGGCACTGCAAAGAATAGTATCCAAGATCGAAGTGGCAGGACCTGGCTTTATCAACTTCACATTAAAAACAGATGTCTTAATAAAAGAGCTGTTAGAAATATTAATGCTTCGCAATGATTATGGTAAACAGGAGATCCTGAAAGGTAAAAGGATCATGTTCGAATATGCCCACCCCAACCCTTTCAAGGCTTTCCATATTGGGCACCTGAGAAATATCATACTGGGAGAAAGTCTGATCAGACTACTGGAACATATGGGTGGCGAATTGATCAGAGTTAATTATCAGGGAGATGTAGGTATGCATATTGCTAAATGTCTCTATAGTTTTAGAAGTGTTGATCCTAAAGATTATCCTGAGACAACCACTGCCAGGGTAGCCTTACTTGCTAAATGTTACGCTGAAGGAGCTGCAGCCTTTAATGATGAGGAAAAAGCTGAGTATATCAAACAGATCAATAAATTGATCTATACCAAAGAGGACGAACATATTAATAGATTATGGGAGTTGGGTAAAAAGTGGAGTCTAGATAAATTCCACGAGATCTATGAAAGGGTGTATAGCAGTTTTGAAAGAGAGTTCTTTGAATCAGAAACATTGACAAAAAGCAGCTCTTTGATCGAACAAGCTCTGGAAAAAGGCATACTTGAGAAAAGCCAGGGGGCTATTGTCTTTAATGGAGAGCCCTATGGACTTGATACAAGAGTGTTTTTAAATAGTAGGGGGTTGCCTACCTATGAGGGCAAAGAACTGGGACTAGCTCAAATGCAATTAAGTGAATATGGGGATATTGACCTGTGTATTCATAACGTGGCAGTTGAACAGATCAGTTTTTTCAAGGTCACCTTTAAAGTGGAATCTTTACTGGATCCTGAAAAGTACAAAGGTCGCCAATATCATAATGCTTATGAGTTTGTAGGGTTAAAATCAGGGAAAATGTCATCCAGGACTGGCAATGTGGTGTTGGGAGAAGATATCCTGAATGAGGCCGGTTCTATGATCGCTGAAATATTAAAGAAAAGGGAGAACTTTAGTGAAGAAAAAATCAAAGATACCGCAGAAATCATAGGAGTGGGAGCAGTTAAATATTCATTCCTTAATATTAATCCCGGAAGCTATCTGGCTTTCGATCTGGAGAAAAGCGTTAACTTTGAAGGCAATTCTGGCCCATATCTGCAATACACCTATGCCAGATCACACAAGATAGTAAGAGATTCTCAAGGGTACAGACCATTAAAGTTCAATGAGGCCATGAAGGTTGCTCTAAGTGATGAAGAATTAAAATTAATGCATAAGATCCATCATTTTAAAGCTACTCTTATCGAGGCAGCCAAGCATTTATCCCCTAATCTGCTAACCATATACCTGTTTGAATTAGCCCAACTGTTTAATCAAATGTATAAAAAGCATTTGATCTTGAAAGCAGAAGAACCAGCAAGATCCATGAGGATCATGCTAAGTGATAGTGTGAGCCAGATAATAGAAACCGGACTCTATTTACTGGGCATTAAGGTTGTGAGGGAGATGTGATTACTTCCTGTTGCTTTTTCTTACCCGAAAAATCGATCCTGTCTCTGAAGAAATAGAGGATGGGGAATAATACTAATGAAAACCCTATTGTAAAGATTACTATTGAGGTTCTTTCCTGATCAGTAAATCCATTCAGGAAATTAAAGATCGTTTGAGGGACCTTGGCTAAAAAGTTTATTACCTCAGATCTTGGTGTGAATGGATATTTTTCCAAAAGCTCTGCCTGATCCATAAAAGTGACATCTTCAGGTAGTGAGGAAACAGCACTGATATCATATCCTGGCAGATCCAGATCATTATCCTTGATTGCAAATCCCGTTAATACCACCTCCGAATGCTGTTCAGGATTATCTCCAGCTATATGAGTATAGAAGTGATTTAGATAACCTCCCACTGCGGCTTCACCATTCTCCCCCCAAGTAACATCTATATCCAGCCATTTAGAAAGAGAGGGGATATATACTTGAACCCATTGATGAGGTTCTTGCTCATTTGCATCTATCAATGGGTCATAACCAAAACCAAATACGGCTTGGGCTGGAATGCCTTGGGCCCTCATCAAAGTGAGGAAAAGATCAGAATATTCCATACAGACACCAGCTCCATTGTTCAATGTAGCAAGCGCACCAAGTCTTTTATTGATCCCAAATTTCTTAACCTGGGAATAATCGATCCTGTCAACTACGTAATTGTATGTCTTGTCTATTAGCTCAAACACGTTTGTAGTATCGCCTTTTAACTCCTCTGCTTTAGCTGAAATTTCTGAGGCATCAACTTCCCAGTACTTGGCAGGCTGAAGCCACTTCTCAATAGAGGCCTGATCATAATCTGATAAAGAACCGCTATTATCTTTAATTACCTTAGTATCGCTCAGACCCACTTCTACATAACCCTCCACGACTATCTCACCGGTTTGATTGCCTGGTAATTCAAAATAGGCAAAAATATTACCGTCGGAATCTTTTTCTATTCCTCTTGGTAAGGGTAAGATGTTCTCATAGTAAACTTTTTGGTAGATCTCAGCATTATCTATTATCCTTGGCAATATCAGTCTGTATTCGTTATTAAAGGGTAAATTCAATTCCTGATTGGCATTTACTTCCTGTGTGATCTTAAATTTGTAATATTGAACTTTACCAAGCTGGATCCAAATACTTCTTCCACTTAAGGCTTGTTTATCGAAGTTGTAGATCATATATTCGCCATCTTCACTGCTAGCAGTTGCTTCTGGCAATACAAAATTAAGATCGGCAAATTCATCCTTTTTGATCCTGATCGATGTGGTAAAAAGCAGATCTTGCACTTCATTTTCCTCTAAAGCACTTTTGGCTAAGCCGCTGGCATAAATATCAATCAGGGCCCCTGTCTGCTCAATCAGGCCATAGTTATTGTATTCCAGGACAAAAGTCATGGAGTCTCCTCTACCGATATTTCTGGGGAATTTTACACTAAGAATAGCTGATTCTCCTGAATACTCAACAGTGAATTCGACTTCTCTTCCATCAACAGTCATCTTGGCAGTCTCTACAGATTGAGAGATAGAGCTGGCTTTTGATTTCAAATGTGTGATCTGGAACTTATCAGTATTATTCCTGTCTATCAGATTACTTAGGCTGTTGTTGCTTATTGTATGCTTCTCTACTACACGTATATATTCTGAAGTATCGACAAAATATTCCTTCTCGATCTTCAGCTCAACATCCTTAGCAAAAATAACAGCAGGCATTAGGAAGCCAAAAGCAAAGAATAGGGAAAATAGTATTAGTCTTAATTTCTTCATTACTCCATTTTATACTTTTTTAGAGAAAAATTAATCCCTTTTTTGCTAATATATATTCCTATGAATGAACTTAATCCGCAACAACAAGAAGCTGTGACCACCATAACTGGTCCAATACTTATACTGGCAGGGGCAGGTAGTGGCAAAACAAAAGTATTAACACAAAAAGTAGCTACATTGATAAAAAACGGATACGCTGCTAAAGACAGGATCCTGGCAGTAACTTTTACCAATAAAGCAGCAGAGGAAATGAAAGGCAGGATCAGATTACTGCTTGATGGAGACTCCAGACCAATAGCCAATAGATATCTTAATATGACCTATCTGCCCTGGATTGGGACCTTCCACTCTATATGCCTGCGCATGTTAAAGGCTGAAGCCATTGAAATCGGTCTTAATCCCAACTTCATAATCTATGACACCAATGATCAATTGGACGCAGTAAAAATGGCTTTGAAAAAATTGGATATATCGGATAAAAAATTCGCACCTAAAAGTATTCTGGGCCATATCAGCAGTGCTAAAAATGAGCTGTTAGGACCCACTGATTATTCTAAATTGGCCAGTGGATATATTGGCGAGATCGTAGCAAAGGTTTATCCAATTTATCAAAAAGTTCTGGCTGAGAATTCGGCTCTTGATTTTGATGACCTGCTGATGAAATGCGTTAAGATGCTTGATGAATATCCCAAGATACTTGCAAAATACCAGGAACTATTTCAATTTGTTTTGATCGATGAATACCAGGATACGAACCATGCTCAATACAAGATAGCTAATCTGATCGCTTCCAAACATAGAAATATCTGTGTTGTCGGAGATGATGCTCAATCTATCTACAGTTTTAGAGGTGCAAATATTCAGAATATTTTGAATTTTGAAAGAGATTATCCAGAAGCAAAGGTAATAAAGCTGGAACAAAATTACAGATCCACCAAAAAAATATTGGAAGCAAGTAATGAGATCATTTCCCTTAATCGCAATCAAAAACCCAAGAAAATGTGGACCGACAATGGAGACGGTGACAGTATAGTCATTTATGATGCTCAAGACGAGAAAGATGAAGCGTTTTGGATAGGGGGCAGGATTTCTGAGCTATTAGAAAAAGGCGTGCCTCCCAGTGAAATAGTTTGTCTTTATAGGACTAATGCTCAATCTAGAAATATTGAAGAGGGGCTTTTAAAGCTGGCAATATCATATAGAGTAGTAGGTGGAGTCAGATTCTATTCCCGAAGAGAGGTCAAAGACGTACTGGCTTATTTAAGACTCATTTACAATCACCAGGACTATATCTCCCTGCAAAGGATCATTAATATGCCAAAACGTGGCATTGGGCCTAAAAAAGTCTCGGACCTGCAACTTGAGGCAGAGACCAAAAGGACAAGCATACTCGATATGCTGCTGCAGATGAATGATCAGGATGCCAAATCCCTTGATAAAGGCATTTCTTCATTTAGAAGATTAATGCAGGAGCTTGATCATATTTCACAAAGTGCACCTTTAACCACATTGATCAAAGAAACAGTTAAGCTGAGTGGATATCTTGATATGCTGAATGATGGAACTACTGAAAATGAGAACAGAATTGAAAACTTAAAGGAGTTATTAACCGTAGCCTCAAAGTATGATGACATGGCCTACAATCAGGCCTTAGAAACCTTTCTTAATGAAGTTGCTCTTGTTGAGCAAGACAATGACGATGAAGACGACATTAAAGAAAGGGTCAGCTTGATGACCATTCATGCCGCCAAGGGTCTGGAATTCGATCATGTCTTCATTGCAGGCATGGAGGAAGGCCTTTTCCCTCACAGCAGATCCTTTCTTGATCCTTCCGAAATGGAGGAAGAGAGACGTTTAGCTTATGTAGCCTATACCAGAGCTAAAAAGAAGCTGTTCTTAACTCATACTGATTCCAGAGCGTATTTTGGTACAGTAAATTCTAATCCTGTATCAAGATTTGTTACCGATATTCCTGAACATTTATTGGAAATCGAAACCCCTGCGAGTAGAGATCCCTGGTCAGGATGGGAGAAAGCAAGTAGTAAAGATCATTCTTCACACATTAAAGCTACCAATCTTAGTTTAAAAAAGGGCGATATGGTGAGACATCCAGCATTTGGCACAGGAATTATTGTAGATATGAACGATGATACTATACTTATAGATTTCAGTGGGGGAAGAAAGGAATTAGCACTAGAATATGTACAGTTGGAAAAAGCTTAGAACAACTTACTTATACGTGTCTTCCAATCAGATAGGTTCTTAGCCATCAAGAATGTTGAGTAGGCTATTTTATTAAGCACCATAACTTTTGCCCCAGGGAAGACAATATCTTCTCCACCAAAGCCTTTTTTGAATAAAGAGATCCTGTAAAGTTCATGTTTGCTATCATACTCTCCACTTTTTAAAATAGGAGCAACTCCCCAATGATCATATTTT
>Ga0172371_10001534_pt1 | contig 36822 bp, 25 predicted proteins | sample Lak12m_FD_114543 | JGI IMG/M metagenome (GOLD analysis project Ga0172371, IMG submission 114543) | Freshwater microbial communities from Kabuno Bay, South-Kivu, Congo - kab_022012_12m | ecosystem: Environmental > Aquatic > Freshwater > Lake | place: Democratic Republic of the Congo: South-Kivu... | reverse complement strand
TTTGCAGTGTGGTTGCGTTGAAGCTTCCCCCCGTGGAGGTTCAGCGGCCCGCCTTTTCTTTGGCTTCCCTGGCCGCTCCGGTGCGGGACCTCTTATCGAGGCCGGGTGTCATCCATGTGGCACTTTTCATTCTCTTGTTCAAGTTGGGCGACATGTCCATGGGGCCTATGGTGCGGCCCTTTTGGCTTGCCAGAGGCTTGTCAACCACCGAGATCGGTTTGATCACCGGGACAGTCGGGGTTGCCGCAGCCATTGCCGGAGGGTTGGCGGGCGGCGTCTTCATAATGCGCTTCGGCATATTTCACGGTCTATGGTTTCTGGGAGTCTGGCAGTCCCTGAGCAACCTTGCATACGTATGGGCGGCTGCCGACCCTTCCTCGGGCAATTGGGGCATCTACGCGGCATCGGGGGTGGAGTCATTCTGCGGTGGTCTCGGCACTTCGGCCTTTCTGGCGTTTCTCATGAGCATCTGCAAAAAGGAATTCTCCGCGACGCAGTATGCGGTTCTCTCGGCGCTGTTCCGGATAACCGGCATAATTGCCGGCTCTTTTAGCGGGATGATGACCCTCAATATAGGGTACGCGCAGTATTTCTCGCTGACGTTCTTTCTTTCGTTGCCCGCCTTTGCTTTCATCCTCAGGGCTAGAGTCTGGATTCCGGCGGATAACAACCTCGAAAAATAATACTGGTCATGGCGTTTCGTGTTCAATCAAGCGAGGCCGGATCAGCCGAGATGCTTGAGGCCCTGGGCAATACCAAGGCGACTCACCCGTACCGCCGGCGGAAGCGCGGCGGTGAGCCCCACCGCCAAAGAAACCGCCACGATAATCCCAATTGTTGACCACTCCACCTCGAACACGGGAAGGAAGGACTCCAACTGGCCCTGGAAAATCATGCCGCCGGGAAAGCTGAGAATCGCTCCGGCAACTCCTCCGATCAAAGCGATCGCGGTGGACTCGCCTGCGATGAGCATGAATAGAAATCGAGGCCCGAAGCCGAGCGTCTTGAGGACGGCGTATTCCGAGGATCGCTCTCTCGCGGTCATAGCCATGGTGTTGGCCAGAACGATCAGTATGATGGCGACCACCACTATGGAGATTACGTGGACCGCGCTGACAATCGCGTCGGTCATGGCCACGAATCCCATCTGGAATGCCTTTTCCGTTTCCGTCAGCGTCTCTGCCAGCGAACTCTTGAACAGCGCGTCAATCTCTTCCGAGATCTCCGCGGACCGATCAGGATCCTTTATCCTCACCAAATACCATCCCACACGATCTGCCCGTTGCGGAAAGGTCTTTCTTATCAATTCGTTGAGATAGTCGTACCTGAAAAAGAACGCTGTCTCGTCCACGTTTTTCCTTGCACCCTTATAAATTCCCTTGAGGACTAGCTCTATGTTGCCAGGATAGATGGTCCCTTGCAGCGGAATGATGTCGCCGACCTTCCACCCGAATCTCTCTGCGAGCTTCCTCCCTGCCACGCCCGCGTTCCTGGTAGTCTCGAAGGCCTTCTTTTCAGCTTCCGAGAGCAAGAATTCCGGGTAAACTTCCAGATAATCCACACCGCTTATGGCGAACTGAGCAAAGAAGTTCTTCTTGTCTTTGTATATCCCCCCGTACCAGAGACCGTGACCGATGCCGTCCACGCCGCCCACCTGAAGGATCTTCGTCCGATACGCGATAGGAAGTGAGTAAATTAGCGAGATCTTGTTCCTGGTGACAAGACGATCGGCCGCCGACGCGTCCACTCCCGCGTACCATGCTCCCACTAGGGTGCGCAGGATACCAAAGGCCAGCATGGCGATGGCGACGCCCAGAATGGTCAAGCCCGCCCGCAGGCGGTGGCGAAACACGTTTCTGATTATTAGTCGCAGGAGACCGAGCATCATTGGACTTCACCGGACAGTCAGTCGGACTTCGCTCCGGAAGCGGAACCGAAGTCTCTCCGGAGCGCGGTGAGCGTCTCGACCCCGCTTTGGACTCTCTGGAGCGCCCTCTCGCGATCCGATGTGATTCTGGCCCCCAGTTGGTCCAGGCCGCTATCGAGCTTTTCCAACGCAGCCCTGACCAGCCCCGCGGCCGCCCTCTCGATTTTGCGGGTCCGCCTGGCCGCCAGGTAAAAGGCCAGCATGGTCTCGCATATCACAAGTACTACGAGGCCGGTCAGGCCCTCGGACCCGAAAAAAGCCCCCAGCAGAGCGAAGCAGATTGTAACAGCTCCTCCGAAACTCGGCTCGGTGAGCCATGCTTCCAATCGGGCCGGTCCAGCAAGCCTTGTCACTAATACCGCCACCGGGACAAAAAGTATCATCCTCTGGAGGAAACGCCGCCATCTGCCAAGTGATCCAGCGGAGGACCTTTTCTTTTGTTCCAGGCTTCGGCCGAAGTCTGCCGCGGCCGCGTGGACTTCCCGGTCAACGAGCCGTCCCGCAGCTTCTATTTCCTTGAAATTCCCTGCGCCATGAAAGGCCAGGATGAATTCCGAATCAATCCGTGCAGCGGTCTTTTCCAACTCCGAGCGCCGGTCTTTCGCCAGAGCTTCGGCAGCCCCCGCGAAGGCTTGATCCAGTCCTTGGTCGGTCTTGCGGAAATCGGTTGCACGCCCGAAAAAGGAGAGAATTCTTATGCAGGCCTTGATCGGCCATACGGACGAGTCCGCGCGGCCGAGATCGCGAGCAGCCAGATCAGCCAGATCCTTTTCACGGTCCAGGATACCCAGGGGGACCGGCCTGTCCCCTTGTTCCTGTTGCACGGCCTGCATTGCACGGATTGACTGGATCCGCTTCAGTCGCTCGGCAGGCGCGATGTCTCCCGCTGCCCGCTCTAGGAGTCTCCGGGTTTCTTCCACAAGATTGGCCGTCTTCACGGATTGGATCTCTTTCGCGTCCCTCTTGACCATCAGGAAGTCTCTGAACCTCTGGAATTGCTTCCGGAGCACGGGGTCAAGGAACGACCCTTTCATCTCCTGAAGCGCGGAAATACTGAAAACTCTGGGCTGTTGGATGCCGGCTTCGTTTTGCAGCCGAAACGTGAGATCGCCAAGCACATCTTTCAAGCGTCCGTGGGGATCTGGGGTCCGCAACTGGATCAGCTCGTCCGCCTTGTTGAAAACGAAAGTGAAGTTCTCTTTGTGGATCGCGGTTCTTCGCACCATTTCGTAAAACGCTGCGTCCGCGTATTTTTCAGGGCTGACAACCCAAATCACGCAGTCCAGTTCCGGCAAAATGGACAGGACCGCGCTGCGGTTTTCTTCAGCGATGCTATCGAAATCGGGGAGATCGAGCAGAATGAGGTCTCTTATCAGATCGCCTTCATGAACTGCGTCCTGCTCCCTTATCCAATCAGTTACTCCCTCCAGGCCGCGTGGAGTGTGCTTATGTCTGTATACGACCGCCTTGTCGGTGAAGGGCCGGCGGTCGGATTTACTTGAGATCTCTTTTCCTGCCAATGCATTTATGATCGAGGACTTGCCAACCCCCGTGCCGCCGAGAATGCCTACGTAAAGAGCTTCTCCCGGCTGCCGGGACTTTTCCAACAACGAACGAGCCTCTCCGATGCACGCAGCCCGAGCCTGTCCCGCCATCAGGAAGACTGCGTCCGTCTGGAGGAAATCGAGGAACCTCTCCAAAATGAGCGATGTGGAGGATCTATTCATACCAGTGCGCCTTCGAGCCGGTGAAGCCGGCGGGCCCCTCATCCGCTCCGAACAGAGGACCTGACTTCGCTCCGGAGGTTCGCCGGCGGCAAGACAAAGTCACTCGTCGGAAAGTGAAATGTATCATGCCACCCGGCTTTATTGAACCCAGTTTGGCCGGAACCGAGGCAGGCCGCCACCAGTTGATGGTGGAGGCCGGCGTCTCTGCTGGGCCAATCGGGATTATCTTTTTCGGAATTATTCCTTTGAAAGACCCACGAGCTATATCCAGGCTGTCGGGAAGCCACTTTCCTCAGATCTCCCTCTCCATCCTTGGAGAGGGCCGGGGTGAGGTCAATAAACGGCTTCCCGACCTTGGGCCCGTAAAGAAAACAATTCCAATTTTTTTTATGGCGAATTGGAATCATGCGGGTTAGGAGACAACGGGCCGGCATCACAGGCCACGGGATAGAACGATCCTTGAGGGCGCCGGCTAGGCTCGCCGGATCATCTCATCACGGAACCCAGCGATAGTCGCAGTCCTTGAATTCCACGTCCAGAGGCCTGAGCCAGGGAAACCAGAGAGGCAGGGGCTTCAGTGAGAAGGACGGAAAAGGGATGTCCCAGGATTTGCATGATCCCGGTAGGCAAATGGAGACAGTTCCGAGACTCACCCAAGGAACAATGTGGACCTCGGTCTTCAGAAGGGTAGGCCATACGGGAACGTCAAACGGAATCGAGAGGGGCCCGAGAGACTCGGCCGGAATGCCCGGGTCCGGAATACAGGGTCTCGGCACAGCGGTTGTCGGGCCGCATATTGCGGGTGAGGCGATCAACAAAACGAGCATAACCAGAGCCGCTGTTCTCATCACAACCCCTCTTCCCGGAATAATATCCCTCTCCGGAATAGCATCAGATTGAAATCGCTTCGGATCTTACCAGTTAGGGAGCCGAATTGTCAAGGCCTTGGCATTGACTGGATCGGCTCCCATTCCCTTACCCTGTCCTTATCGCTTGTCGCTAGATATCGTAACTACCGGGCCGCATGGTGGCGTGGACCGCAGCCAACCTGGCTATGGGCACTCTGGGCCCCGAACAGGACACGTAGTCCAGACCAACATGATGGCAGAACCGTATCGAAGCCGGATGTCCTCCGTGCTCCCCACAGATCCCTATCTTGAGGCCGGGTCTGGCTTTGCGTCCCAGTTCCACCGCTATCTTCATGAGCGGCCCCACGCCTTTCACATCCAACATTTCGAAGGGATTGTCCTGGATGATTCCCTTGTCGGTGTAGAAAGGCAGGAACTTGTTCTCGGCATCCTCCCGGCTGAAAGAGAAAGTGGCCTGAGAAAGGTCATTGGTGCCGAAAGAGAAGAATTCCGCCACGGCGGCCAGTTCGCCCGCTGTGACGCAAGCCCGCACCACCTCGATCATAGTGCCGAATTTGAAATCAAGCTCTACGTTGTATGCCGACTCGACTTCCACCTTGACCTTGTCAACGTAACCCTTGATCCACTGCAGTTCCGAGGCTGCGCACACCTGAGGCACCATTATTTCCGGGTGGACCTCCACTCCTTCCTTCATGCACTCCGCACTTGCGCGCAGAATCGCTCTTATCTGCATCATGTAAATCTCTGGATGAGTTATGCCCAGCCGCACTCCGCGATGTCCCAACATTGGGTTGACCTCGTGAAGGGTACGCGCCCGCTGGAGCATCTTGGTTTTCCGGACGATGGCTTCCCGCACCATTGTGGCGTCCAATAACCCGAGCTTTATCGGCAGCCACTTGATTCCCTCCACGTATTGTGCGTGAACGTCGGGATCCACCAACTTGACGGTATCCAACATGTCGGAGGTCGTCTTCACTGTATATTCGAGGCGCCGCAGATCCTCGATCTGCCTGACCAGCTCATTCTCGAAGGGGAGAAACTCGTGGATGGGAGGATCCAACAGCCTTATCGTGACAGGATAAGGCGACATGGCCTTCAGGATGCCGATAAAGTCCGACTGCTGCATCACCTGCAGCTTATTAAGGGCTATCTGGCGATCCTCCAGAGTGTCGGCAAGGATCATCTCGATGACTATGGGCAAGCGATTCCCGGCGTTGAACATTCGCTCGGTCCTGCAAAGCCCTATGCCCCTGGCCCCGTACTTGCGCGATTTTGCGGCGTCGTCCGGAGTGTCCGCGTTCGCGAAAACCTTCAGCCGCGCGGCGTCGTCCGCCCAACTCAACAGGATCTCCAGGAACTCGTTGAACTCGGGTTCCACCGTCGGTATCTCGTCCAGGTAAACGTTCCCCGTCGCGCCGTCAATTGTGATCACGTCGCCCTCGTGTATGATCTTGTCGCCGACTTGTGCCTGCCGGTGCTCGATGTCCACGAAGATCCCTTCAGCGCCGGCCACGCAAGGCTTGCCCATGCCTCGGGCCACCACGGCGGCGTGCGAAGTCTTTCCACCGCGGCTGGTGAGAATTCCCTGGGAAGCAAAGAAGCCGTGTATGTCCTCTGGTTTGGTTTCCTCTCTCACCAATATGACCTTCTCGCCGGCTCTACCCGCCGTCTCTGCGCGGTCCGCGTCGAAGATGCACTTGCCCGAAGCCGCGCCCGGTGATGCCGGCAATCCTTGGGCAATGGGCGTGGCTTTGAAATTGGGATCAAGACCGGGGTAAAGGAGCTGCTCCAGATGCTCGGGGTTAATTCGCAGCAGTGCCTGTTCCTTTGTCAGCAGCCCCTCGTTGACCATATCCACGGATGTTCGGACCATCGCTGCCGCGTTCATCTTGCCGTTGCGCGTCTGGAGGCAATAGAGGATGCCTTTCTCTATGGTGAACTCGAAATCCTGCACCTCCAAATAATGCTTCTCCAGCTTGTCGCGAAGGTCTTCCAGTTGCCGGTACAGACTCGGCATCTCTCCAGCCATCGCCATAATGGGCTTCGGCGTCCGAACCCCCGCGACCACGTCTTCACCCTGCGCGTTGATCAAGTATTCGCCGAACATGACGTTTTCACCCATCGCAGGATCGCGTGTGAATCCAACACCAGTGCCGCTGTCATTTCCCATGTTTCCGAAGACCATGGCCACCACATTGCACGCGGTGCCGTTGGCCTGGTCCGCGGTGATGTTGAATTCCCGGCGATAATCAACGGCCCTCTTGCCCGACCAGGAGTCGAAAACCGCCTTGATGGCCATTGTCAACTGCTCCCAGACGTCTTCGGGGAACGGCTTGAGCCTCTTCTCAGCGACGACCTGACGGAAAAGTTCGCAGACCTCGATGAGGTCTTCCACGCTCATGTCAACGTCCGAGAGCGCGCCGGCGTGAATTTTGATGGCTTCCAGAGCCCTGTTGAATTCCTCGTCCGGAATGCCCATGACAACTTTGCCGAAAAGCTGAATAAAGCGGCGCTTGGCGTCGTACGCGAACCTCCGATTACCCGTCTGCTTGATGAGCCCCTGCAAGGTGTTGGAGTTCAGCCCCAGATTCAGGACGGTGTCCATCATCCCCGGCATCGAAAGAGCGGATCCTGAACGCACCGAAACCAGCAAGGGATTCTCGGGGTCGCCGAACGTCCTGCCGGTGGCATGTTCCAGAGCCTTGATGTGCTTCCGGACCTCGTCCATGAGGCCGGCCGGCAGCTCATTATCCGGCGAGTCAAGGTAGGTCAGACACGCGTCGGTGGTGATCACGAATCCAGGAGGCACATTTATTCCGATCCTCGTCATCTCGCACAGGCCGGCGCCTTTGCCCCCCAGGAGCCTCTTGTTTTTCCCATCTCCTTCTTTGAACGAATAGACGTACTGCTTGGGTGCCATGACACTCTCCAAAATGTATTTTTCAAGTCAACGAAATGGTTGCCGCCTGTTTGATCTCGACGATGAATCCCCCGAGTCGTGGCGCATTTTTGCAGGGAACCTTAGCTTCACAAGAAACGAAGAACTAACTCCGACGTCCTCCTTCCGCCGCAGTTGCCATTGAATAGCCCGGTAAGCACCATTTCTTCACACGATGAGGAAGAAATTCTCAATAGACTTCGAACCGCCCATATTCGGTGTGAATTAGCGGACCTGCGTTCGGGACGCTGTTCTGATGGTAAGATCCGTAACCGGTGACTTTACCAGAAAGGGTTCGACATTGGCAAACAAATTCAAGCGGGCGTTTCAGACAAATCCGGAGTTGACAATAATCCGCGGCCGCTGCTAACCTCCAGCGCGCATCCTTACAACGAATCGCCAAAGAACCGATCATGCCACGACGAGAACTATCCGAGCAGAGAATAGAATTCCTCAAGAACGATTATGAGCGAGGATTCATCAACTATTGCAGACTCAAGGCTGTCTCGGCGGAGTGGGGGAGATTTCAGTCGCGCGTCGAGATTGAGGAGGACCACCGGCAACAGGACGGATTCATCCATGCTGGAGTGATGGCCACAATGGCCGATCACACCGCGGGATATTCCGCGTTCACCACCGTGCCGGAAGGGTTTCAGATTCTTACCATCGAGTTCAAGATCAATTTTCTGAGGCCGGCCTATGGAAGCGCGCTGGTCTGTTACTCCACGGTCATCAGAGAAGGGAAGCGCATAATCATTGCCGAATCAGAGGTCCATGACATCAGGGACGCCAGAGAGGTCCCGGTAGCCAAGGCAATGGTGACTCTGATGGCTGTCCCGGTTGAGGACCTGAATAAACGGTCTGCCGCCGCTAAGCCTTCGTGAGTGGGGTCACCGGAAGTCTATTTCGGCTCGATTTTTTCTTTGGGGGCCTCCGGCGGCGCGGTCTGGGGCGGCGAGAGGGGCGCGTCGTCGGTTTCTACGCTTTTCTTGAAAGATTTGATTCCCTTACCGATACCGCCCATGATTTCCGGAATCCTTTTAGCTCCAAAAATCATGACCACTATAATAAGAATCAGAATTAATTCCCAGGGTCCCGGCATCATGGGTATTTCCTCCGCAGCCCCCGTCAGTGGGGCGTTCGTTTCCTTTTTCTCAAGAACTTTCGGCTTTAGCCAAGGTCATTATAGGTAAGATAGTCAGAGTCGTCAAACATTCGTAGCCGGGAGGCCACGCGCGAAATCGGGCGGACCTGTCGGATGTTGGACATTCCTGAAATCCTCTACATATCGGGTGGATATCAGGGGGTCCATAGTCCTGGTGCCCGATTCGGGACAGTTAATGATTACCCTTAGCTGGAGGCGTAGGGGTGTAACTATTTGTATTTATTCCTGTAGTTTCCTTCTAATTAGGTTTGGCACTGTCGTTGCATCTCAATTGGGCATGATTACACCAAAGGAAGGACGCATGAGCCAGGACAAGGATAAGCTCGAAAACAACGCCGACCGCCAAGAAGAAATAATCGCGACCCTTATTAACCCCATACATGTATTCTCCGGAGCCGTCTCCGCAAGAGACTACATCGTGGCGCAGAAGCAGCTACTCCGGGACTTTGGCGAGGACATCTACTTCAACTGGCAGCTTGAGATCCTTCACGCGGAAATCGCTTCCATAATTGAAGAGATCAGGTTGGAGCACAGCGGTCCCCGCCCCAATACCAACGTCGTGGGTCAGGCCTGAAGCCCCGACCAGGTATGAGTTCCGTCCGGGATATATAGCTGGAACAAGGGAGATAACGACAACCAATCCACCACCACTCCACAAAAGAGGGTCTCCGCTATGGAGGAAAAGGTAGGGGAAGCGGACCGTACTTACGCCGATCCGGGTCCGCCCCCCGAAGCACGCAGAAAGGCCGGGAACAACTAGTCCCCGGCCTTTTGTTTTTTCCACGGAAGCATTTTCTCAGATTTTTTTGTCCGCGCGCTATCATCCGGCAAGCCATCGCGATATAATGACTCTAACCATTTCGTAACCCAAAGGTCAGGCCGCCACCCGCCCCCGTGGTCCGGAGAAAACCGGATCTTGGAAAGGTGACCAAGGCCTTTCCTGATGTGAAATGGTGAAAAAGCTCACGAAAACCCCTTCAGGAAACGGCAGGGATACCCCGTCAGCCCGTCTGGGGGGTTTTTGTTTGTGCACGGCCCCCCGCCGTGTCGCGGTTTCGAGTATAAAATGGTTATGCCACGTCTGACTCCAAGAGAAGCCAACAGTCCTCACAAAGTCCGCCCTACGCTTTCCAGGGCATAAGAAGTTCCACCCATACGATTCGCTCGCGAGCCGGTAAAACCGTCGGGGCACCTCCTCCGCTCCAAAGGGACCACGCCGGCATGGAAGAGTCACTCGCTTGGAAGCGAAACGGCATCCGATCTTCCCGGTAAAAGCCCTGCCGCTGGGGATCCTTCACGGGACCTCTTATTTTGGAGCCCCGCTTGTTCTCCGAACCAGTGAGACTCAGGTAACCCACGGCAAGAAAAAGAATAATGAGAAACACTCCCAGTGCAATCATCACCTTATCAAGGTTTGTACGGGTCCGGCTGGGCTCCGGAGCCTTCCGGTTCTTCGAGGGTCCGACCATCATTACACCTATCCCGTAAAATGGGCGGAGTATACACCACCCGCGTATCAGTGTCACAGCGCGCTTGACGGGAGGGACCTCGATCTGACCAAATCCGCGGGAAATATGGTATAAGATCGGCATCCCATCCAGGGGGAAAGATCGAGACCAATCGCCCCAGGGGCGGCGCTCGGTACCAACTAAGTCCGGCTTTTTCCAGCGATTCCGGAATCAGGAGGGAAAAATGGACGTGGAATCTTTCGTCAAAGAAAAGATCAAATGGTTGGGACATGCCTCGTTCAGGATCGAGGGCTCGAAATCAACAATTTACATTGACCCGTAGAAACTCAAGGGCTCGGTCACGGCTGACGTGATCTGCATTACTTACAGTCATTACGATCACCTCTCCGGGGAGGACATAGAGAAGATACGCAAACCCTCGACGGTGATCGTGGGCCCGGCAGATTGCAGAGGAGGCTTCGGCGCAGCCTTCAAGACCGTGGCGCCCGGAGACAAAGTTACCGTCGGCGACGTTGCCATTGAAGCCGTCCCCGCATACAACACGGACAAAGACTTCCACCCCAAAAAGAAAGGCTGGCTGGGATTTGTGGTCAGCGTGGACGGGGTCAGAGTTTACCATGTGGGAGACTCAGACGTGATCCCGGAAATGTCGGGTGTTAAAGCAGATGTGGCGCTGGTTCCGGTCGGCGGCACTTACACCATGACCGTGAAACAGGCCGCTGAAGCAGTGAGCAAGATCAACCCCAAAGTCGCGGTGCCCATGCACTGCGGCGACATCGTCGGAACGCTCGGGGACAGGGAAACCTTCAAAGCTTCGTGCAAAACGGCGGTGGTAATTCTCGACATTACCAAGTGAGATCCAACAACCAAACCATGAATCAAGAAACTGCAAATTCTCGTGAACAGGTACGCGTGCGTTTCGCACCTTCGCCTACGGGCTACCTGCACCTGGGCGGAGCGCGCACGGCTCTCTACAATTGGCTCTGGGCCAAGAAAACCGGCGGCGTCTTTATTCTGAGGATCGAAGATACGGACCAGGAACGTTCCACCGAGGAGTCTCTCCAGGAGATTTTGGACGGCCTCAAATGGCTTGGACTGGACTGGGATGCCGGGCCTTTCCTCCAGAGTGAAAACATCGCCAAACACGTGGAAGCGGCCCACAAGCTACTTGAGACCGGCCACGCATACCGTTGCTTCTGCTCCAAAGAGGAACTGGACGCGCAACGAAAAGAGGCGGAGGCAAACAAAGTTGCCTTCATGTACAACGGCCGTTGCAGGGACCTTTCTCCGGAACAGATTGACGAAAGACTGGCCCAAGGTGCTCCCTTCGTCTTGAGGTTCAGGGTGCCTCGTGATCCGAGCTCGGTCGTGGCGTTCGACGACGCGGTGTACGGCAGGGTTGAAAAGAGGGGCCCGGACATCGAAGACTTTGTAATCCTCCGCTCCGACGGCCGCCCACTTTACATTCTGAGCAACGCGGTGGACGATGCGCTGGACCGGATAACCCACGTCATCCGCGGCGCGGACGGCATAGCCAACACCCCCAAGCAAATCCTCATCTATGAAGCGTTGGGCTTGGAGCCGCCGGTATTCGCACACATGCCGCTCACACTGGACAACAAAAGGGCCAAGCTCTCCAAGCGAACTCACGGGGAAGTCGTCACAATAGCCCATTACCGCAAGAACGGCTTCCTGGCGTGGGCTCTATGTAATTTTCTGGCGCTGCTGGGATGGTCGGATTCCGATGGCCGCGAGTTCTTCTCCAGGGAGGAACTCGTCGAAGCGTTCGACCTTTCGCGTATTAATCGTGCAAACTCGATATTCAACTACGTGCCGGGCGATCCAAGGAACTGGACCGACCCCAAGGCGATTCACTTCAACGCGACGTACATAAGGACCATGCCGCTGGAAGAGCTTCTCCCCTTCGTAAAGGACGAACTGCAACAAGAAGGGCTATGGCGCGACGCCTACGAGAACGAAGGCAGGGAATGGCTTTTCAGGACATTGGATCTCATCCGTGCCAGGTTTCACACCCTGAAGGATTTCTCGCGTTGGGGCCGCTGCTACTTCTCGGAGGAGTTCGAGTACGATGGCAAGGCAGTGAAGAAGAACCTGGGCAAAGACCAGCGCTTGAGGGAATTCCTTCCTGAGCTCGCAGCGAGGTTGGAAGCCTGCCCTGAGTTCACTGCACACCCCATCGAGGAAGTTTTCCGTGATTACGCGGAACAAGAGCACGTGAGCGCGGGATTGCTGATAAACGCTGCCCGCACCGCGGTATCAGGAACCTCGGTGGGACCTGGCCTATTCGAAATGCTGGAAGTTATAGGGAAGGACGCGGTGGTCCAAAGACTCAAGAAGGGGGCCTCACTGTGCGAGGCAAGCTCGGCCTAGACCGGAGTAGCGCCGGCCCCTCTCACTATTTCCTGTTTCCGTGAAAATGCTTCCCGGGGACAACTTTTCTGCAGCCCCAGTTCAGCGATTCCTTTCAACGTGTCGTTGCGAGGAGCGAAGCGACGAAGCAATCTCCAACCTGTGTGCCGTCAACCCGATGAGATTGCTCCGCTGCGCTCGCAACGACAGGTCAGTCGGGTGCCTCGGTGCTGCAAGTACTGCTGAGCGCTCAGGGTAGGCTGCAGAAGAGTTTTTCCCCGGCTCCCTCCCCAAAAACTCCCAACATATCGGCGGCTTCCTTTGGTCGCCGCCCTATTTGGTTTTGGAGTCCAGGTAGGATGTGGTGAACGAAGTGAACCGCATCTGTCGAGAAATAAAAGGCTAATCGGCATTTTCATTGTGCTTTGTGCCCCACCGGGGCATGGCGGTTAAGAGGTATTTCCAGGATGGCCCGCGCTGTGTTGTCCGCGTAGTCAATCAGACCTGCGCCCTTCTGGTTGCTGTTAACGATCACCGCGAAGACGAACACCCGCCGGTCCGGCGAGATTCCATATCCCGCGAGAGCATTGACCCCCCGTAGAGTGCCTGTTTTGGCGCGGAGTCGCCTTTTGCTGGACGGATCTGCGAATTTCTCCTTGAGTGTTCCATCTACACCCGCGACTCCCATGGAAGCCATGAATTCCGCGCTGTAGGAAAAATTCTTTGCTGCCGCAAGGAGGACCCTCACCAGAGCCGACGCGCTCACCCGATTGTTCCTGGAAAGGCCGCTTGCATCGCTGAGAGCGAAATTGGCTTCCGGGATTCCGCATGATATGAGGTACTTCTTGATGACTGAGAGCCCCTTTTCTCTCGTTCCCGGAGCCCCGTAAATCTTTGCCCCGAGAGCCAGACAGATCTGTTCTGCCATGAAATTGTTGCTGAACTTGTTCAACCAGTAGACGATGGAGCCCAGAGGACGCGAATTGAACTCTAGAATGTTGATCGCCGAGGCTGGTACCCGGCCCTGGATCACCTTGCCGCTAACCTTGATTCCTTCGCGGAGCAGGAACTCCTTGAAAACCTCACCCGTATAGACGGCCGGCGAGGAGACGTTCACGTAACGCCCCTTTGAAGGAGTCTGTTCACCGATGAGACCGTCAACGGAGACTGTCTCGCGATCGTCCGCGGCTGTCTCCTTGTTGATGTTGAGCTGAGCGGGCTTGCTTCCCTTGACGGTCTTGACATCTGCCCTGACCACCGCGTACTCCGACACCGGGTCTGCCGTTACTATAGCCGGTTCACCGGCGCGGTTGCCGGGATGTACCACTACCTTAATGGTGTTGAAATTAAGGGATAGTGCGCTGTAAGGCGCATGATACGACCTGGGTCCCAGCTTCTCGTTTTCGTCCAGGGGCGGCCCGGGAGTGAAATAGGAATCGTCCACTACTATGTTACCGCGTACCTCGGTGACGCCCTTTTCCCTGACAGCTCTGGTAAGGGCGAACAATTCCTCGCTAACAAGGTAAGGATCACCTGTGCCTCTCAGAAATATCGTCCCCACGGAACTGCCGCGTACGCCGTCCGCGAGGACCTCGGTGAGGAAGGTGAAATCAGGATTCAGTACCTGAAGCGCAGTGGCGCTGGTCACGATCTTCATGGTGGAAGCCGGAACAAGGGGCAGATCAGGCCTCTTCTCCATGAGGATACGACCCGTCTCAAGATCCGCGACCTGGACCGACACCGAACAATTCTCCGGAACATCTCTCCTAATGATGGAGTCAAGGCGGGAGTTAAGTGGGGGGGCGGCGGGAGCCAACCCGGTAGTCACGAGAATCATGAGAAAGACGGCTAGATTGAGCAGGCCTATTCGTACGGATCCGCCAAAGTCTGCCCTGGAGATAGGGGGGGGGGCGGCGGGAAGGAGTTGGGACGCTCGCGAGGCCACTATCATGTTTTGGCTCAGCATATAGGCATTCTCCTTGAATATCGTTGACTATTTCTTCCTATCTTCTTCAAAGAGGGGGGACCTGCCGCGTTGATCCCCCCGGAGAGGTAGAGATCATTTTGCTCAGGTTTTTCCGATGGATAGCGATATCTGATTCGAGTGGGACTGTCAAGGGCGGGGTGTGCGAGAGAGAGGCAGGGGGGATTTTTGGGGTGAGTATGGCAGATTATTGGCGGTCATTTTGATCCAATAATAACACCTAGTTAAAAGTGCGCATCTACCTGTTTCTAGGATTCTGGTTCAACTTCTTGAAAAATTACTTCATTTTTTTCTTGACAATAAATTGCTCCCTACATTAAAGCGATATTCAACATTTCGAGCTGGGAGGAAGGGTATGTTGAGAAGAATACCTTCTACGCCGTTGGTATGTCTAGTTGTTTTCCTGTCAACAATCATCCTGAACACCGCATGGGCCGCAGGACCTGACGAATCGCTGGAGATTCTCCTCAAGCCGAACCAGCCAATCGCAGCTCCTGCAGTCGCGTCTCCAAAGGCAAAACACCGTTATGCCGCTGCCAAGCGGACGGTGATGTTGCCGGAGGCCGATTACTGTGCGCCGCTTCCGGCGGGCATCTCCAAGGTGAAGCCGCCGGTCGGGTTCGGGTACTTTGCGCCGCCGTGCATCTTGCCCAGGCCCAAGGTCGGGCAGTGGGATATGGGGGCCCAGGTTATCTTCGCTCGGACCAAAGGGTCCATCGGGTGGCCTCGGTACAGCCCCTGGTATTCCGGCTGGTGGGGATGGGAGAACAAGGCCGATTTTAACGACGATCTCAATCTTCCGAAGAACACCGCGTGGTTAGATCTGTCCGCACGCTATCAGTTCAGACCGGGCTGGGCATTCAGGTACTCGGTCCTCTTCAACAATCTCAGCGGCGGCGGTATGCCTCAGAACATGTTCATCTTCGGCAACAACTGGGGTTCGGGATTCGTATGGTGGGGTTGGAACCTCCAGACCCAGTGGCAGCACGCCTATCATCGGCTGGGCCTTGTCTATGACGCCATCAGGACCCCCACCTCGTTGGTAAGTGTCTTCGCCGCATGGGTCCATACTGAGGACAGGATTGATCTGAACTGCACTGCCTGTGGCTACTGGACCACCACTTTCAGCAAGAGCGGTGATTCCGCCAGCGCGGGAATTGAACTCCAGAAGTGCCTGAAAACCGCGGCAAACGGCGGAACCCTGTCATCCGATATCAGAGCTGCCGCCATCTTCCTGGACAATGTGGAAGGCTGGGACGTCCAGCTTGGCGGAAGATACTCCCTGCCGCTCAATTGCGGGCGCTGGGGCTATGTGAAAGGCGGCTATCGCTTCGTATCACTGAACAAGTCACAACAGGATCTGCTCTTGCAGACCAGTCTCGAGGGCGGATTCGTCGAAGGTGGCCTAATCTTCTAAAGCTGAGGATTTGTGTCGGCCGGTGAAACGGGTGGAGAGTATCGTCAACCCCGGGTCCTGGGGACGAAACTCCAGGACTCCGGACAATAAAAGACGAGCGTCGCGACATCTCACCCATGCACCGGCCATTTGTTTTTCGTGAGCCCGGCCGTAAGACGGCGTCTCCCAGCTCGACCCATCCGGTCGGGCTTTTTTTCTGAAAGAATGCCGGCAAGAAAGTCACTATAAGAGTGATTCCGGGGGAAAACTTTTCTGCAGAAAAGTATTCCCCCGGACCCCCTTTCAAAAGACTCCCAACATATCAGCGGCTCCCGCTGGTCGCCCCTCCTTTGCAGTCCAGGTGGGATGGGGTGAACGAACCGAACAACATCTGTCGAGAGATGAGAGAGGAATCAGCGTCTCATTGTTCGTCGTGCCCCACCGGAGCATGGCGGTCTCTATGTGAGCGCCCCCGTAAGCGAATGTTTGAGGCCGCGGCTGATACGGACTTCGACCAGGTCTCCGATGCTGACGTTTTCTGAAGAGTCCAGATTTACTATTTTGTTTGTCCGGGTCCTTCCGAAGGCCTGTCCCGACCCAGGCCTGAGGCCCTCGATCAGAACCTCCTCGATGCGGCCGACCGCTGCATCATGGTATTCACCGGTGATCCTTTCCTGAAGCTCATGGACCCTGGCCAAACGTTCGGCCCTGTTCTGTTCGTCTATCTGATGGGGAAACTTCGCGGCAGCCGTCCTGGGCCTCGCGGAATACTTGAACGAGAATATCTGATCAAAACGAATCTCTTCCAGAGCGGACAGGGTGTCGTGAAAATCCTCCTCGGTCTCGCCGGGGAAGCCCACTATCATGTCGGCGGTGATGGCCACTCCGGGGATTCGGTCTCTAAGGCTGCGAATTTTGTGCAAATAATCTTCAATGGTGTAGCCCCGGCCCATAGCCGCGAGAATTCGATCCGAGCCGCTCTGCAGGGGCAGATGAATGTGTTCGCAAACCTTTTCCAGCCTTGCCATGGCCACGATGAGATCCGGGGTGAAATCTCTGGGGTGCGATGTAGTGAACCTTATCCTTGCAAGCTCGGGAGTGCCGTCCAACATCCCGAGCAGTTGAGCGAAAGAGATCTCCCCGGGCCTGTCCTTTCCGTACGCGTTGACGTTCTGCCCCAGCAGTGTTATCTCCCGGATTCCTTTGTCCGCAAGGTCACGGACCTCGGCCGCGATCGAGGCCGAAGGCCGGCTCTGTTCAGGCCCCCTGGTGAACGGGACAACGCAGTACGCGCAGAAGTTCGAGCAGCCTTGCATTATTGTCACGTAGGAGCAAACAGGGCTCGGCCCCTTTGCCGGGGCAGACATGTGAAGGCATTTCGCGTCGGGGTAGAATTCGGTCCGGTTCACCTTTTGCCTGGTCCTTCTGGTTCGTTCGATCAGTTCTTTCAATTCCGCGATGCAATGGGTGCCAAGGACTATGTCCAGGTGGTCGGTTCTTTTGAGCAGTCTTTCTCGTTCCTGTTGGGCCACGCACCCTGCCACAATCGTCACCATGCCGGGGTTTTTCGCTTTGAGGGGTTTGAGCCTTCCCAGCGCGCTGTAAACCTTGTGTTCGGCCTTTTCCCTGATCGAGCAGGTGTTAATTACAACCACCTCGGCCTCGTCGGCGGAACCGACCGGCGCCATCCCCAGTTCGTCCAACAGCGCGGCCATCTTTTCCGAGTCGTGCTCGTTCATCTGGCAGCCATACGTTTCGATGTAGTAGGTTCCTTTTGACTTGTTGCTCATACTTCGTTCGCTGAAAATCTTTCTCCTGCGTAATTGAGGAAGAACAGGCTCAGGCTTGCTCTGACGGCAATCATGGCGCGGCATCGGAAAAGAGTCAACAGCTCCCATGAAATCCCTTGGCCCGATGGAGCACTATTAATGATGAAAGTGCCGATCTCTCTTTCATTTCGCGAGAGATGCGGTTCTCTCCGTTCACTGCATTGCAAGTGGGCCTTGAACGAGCGGCGACCAGCGGAAGCCGCTGATATATTGGGAGTCTTTTGAAAGGGGGTCCGGGGGAAGACTTTTCTGCAGAAAAGTCTTCCCCCGGAATCTTCTTCATAGATACTTTCCGCGCGAAATGAGCGCGGGCTGTGAAAAAACTGCGCGGCGGCCGGACCCGCACCGGCACCGAACAACAGCGATCCCCTGACCTACCCTGACACGTCCCAATGCCCATGGTCCGACTTGAATCAACTTTTATATTAGAAACTTGTCGGTTGGAAGCAAAGTGTTGTCAGGTTTTTTTGCGGGGTGAGAAAAAAATTAGCATGTGAGGGTCGCGTGGTCTCGGGTGAAATGGGACGCGTGAAACGATGAGGGACCTGTTTTGGCAAAGCCGCGGGGATTTCCTAGAAGAGACTCAGTGCCTCTTATTGGCTTAGACAGGGCGCTTTACGAGTTCTTGCTGAAGCTTATCCACCCGGAAAACAGGCAAAAAAATAGCCCGCCTTATTGCAGGAGGGCTGAGGGTATGGTTAAAGGAGTCGTTGTTCAATAAATAAGATAAGCAATACGCGTGCCATTGGCAAGATGTCGTCAAAAATATCTTCCGGGCGAAAACTTTCTGAGAACATGATTCCAGGGGAAAACTTTTTTGCAGAAAAGTTTTCCCCTGAGCCCCTTTCCAAAACCTCTTAACATATCTGCGGCTTCCGCTGGTCGCCGCAGCAAAAATTATTATCGAAAACAGCTGGAGCCTGGATTCTTACCCATATCCAGACATTCACAACAGCATGTCCACTTCCTTCACTAGGCCGCGGACTGCCTCTACCGATTTTTCAAAGGCTTCCTGTTCTTCTGGGAGAAGCTCCAGTTCTATGACTTTTTCCACGCCATCGGACCCCAGTATTGCCGGCACTCCCACGAAGACCCCTTTTTCGCCGTATTCGCCGTCGAGATAAGCGGCCACGGGCAGCAGGCGTTTCTTGTCCATGAGTATGGACCGGGCCATTTGGACTGCTGATGCGGCCGGAGCGTAGTACGCGCTACCGGTTTTCAGGAGGCCGACTATTTCAGCGCCGCCCTGGCGGGTGCGCTGGACTAGTTCCTCGAGTCTGTCCGCCGCGATGAAGTAGGTCACGGGCACGCCGCCCACGAAGCAATAGCGAGTGAGGGGAACCATGGTATCGCCGTGACCGCCTAACACCAGGGCGTGGATGTCTTCAACCGACACCCCGATTTCTTCAGCTATGAAGGAGCGGAAGCGCGCCGCGTCCAGAACTCCGGCCATCCCGACTATTTTCTTCGGGAGGAGGCCGGATTTTTTCCACGCGGTGTAAACCATTGCGTCAAGCGGGTTGGAAACGATTATCATTATCGCATCGGGAGAGAAGTTGGCCGCTTTTTCAGCCACTTCCCCCACTATCCTGACGTTAGTGGCGAGCAGATCGTCCCGGCTCATACCCGGTTTTCGGGCTATCCCGGCCGTGATAATTATCACGTCGCTGCCCTGGGTTCTCTCGTAGTCGTTGGTCCCCAGGACATGCGTGTCAACCCCCAGGACGGGGGTTGTCTCGAACATGTCGAGCCCCTTTCCTTGGGGCACCCCATCCAGTATGTCCACGAGCACGACGTCGCCCAATTCCTGGGCTGAAGCGTACGCAGCCACTGAAGCGCCGACATTGCCGGCGCCGATGACGGTAATTTTCTTCCTCGGCATTGCTCCACCCTCCAATAGTGCTGATAGCATTTTCTGAAACGAGGATTCCTTTTTCACACAAAAAGGCCGCGCGCGCAACGATCTTGCCATGAAAATCCTGGCCGGAGATGGGTTGGCACAAAAATCCTTCCGGGGGAAAACTTTTCTGCAGAAAAGTTGTCCCCCGGCCCCCTTTTCCAAAGACTCCCAACATATCAGCGGCTTCCGCTGGTCGCCGCTCGCCTGCAGCTCAGGTAGGATGTGGTGAACGAAGTGAACCGCATCTGTAGAGAAATGAAAGAGAAATCGGCTTCTTCATTGTTAGTTGTGCCCAGGCGGGTCATGGCGGTTCGTTTCGGTGCCACCGGCGGATCGCACCTACAGCCTAGCAAATTTCCTTCTCTCGATGCTCCTACAGTCCCGCCTCCCGGAAGAACTCGGAGACTTCCTCTCTGAGCACATTGGGAGCCCTAAACACTGCGAAGTGGGCCAGCGGGCTCTCGAATTCGGCATATCGTGCTCCGGGGATGCGCAGCGACGCGGCTCGGGCGGGTTCGGATCTTATCCAAAGGTCGTTTTTCACGTGGAGTATCAGTGTACACGACCTTATGGCGGGAAGGTACTCGTCTATGTCAAATGCTTCTTGCGCCTTGTTTCGGGCTAGCAGGTCGTTGACGTCGTAGTTCCTTGCCCTTTCCTTTAGCAGAAGGCCCCGGTCTCCTTCGGGTTTCCACGAAAAGACCTCCTTCTCTACCTCGCTCCATCCTTGTTCCAACCTGAAGTCCGGGTCGTAGGCGGTGTGTTGGAGTATTGACCATCCGAACATCATCCCCTGGTTGGGGTGTCGCGATTTGGGCAAATGGTAATAATCGCCGTTTGTCTCGCGCCAGACAGGGTCGCTCTGCATGGCCGCGCTCATGAGTTGGAACATCCACCTGAGCACCGGGTCCTTTACAACGGAGGCGGTCCCTCCGATGGGCATGATAGCGTCCACGAAATCAGGGTGAAGAATTGCCCAGACATAGCTCTGCATGGCCCCCATGGAAACACCGGTCGCGAGCCTCACTTTCGCGACGTTGAGCTTGTCGCGGAGAAGCCTGTAATTTGCTTGAACGCAATCGAAAAGCGTGTACCGAGGGAATCGCAATCCGAGGCCGTTGCTGGGTTTGCTTGCTCCCCAAAGACCCAGAGCATCGAGAAAAATTACATAAAACTTGTTCGTATCAATCAGCTTACCCGGGCCGACCACCGGTCCAAGAGAAAAGTCGTTACCTTTACCCGCGTCATGCCAGTAATAGTAAAACCAGGTGGCGTCCCCATTGTAGTAGGGACTGATTATGATCGCGTTGGTGATTCGGCCGGAGCTGTCTCTTTCAGGGGTTCCGCACGCGACGTAGGCTGTCCTGAGGGGAGCTGCTCCCAGTGATTCAAGGGTCACGCCCCCTTCCCCGCCGAACTCGTAGTCGGCTTCTTCGCCCGGCCTATATGTCCCGCCCAAACGGAAATCCTGAATCGTATGGAACTCCTTCAGGCGCTTCAGGGACCGAACTCCCCACAGAGCAGTTACAGGACGACCGTCACTGACTGAGGGGCTCTTGTAACGGGACGGCATTATTGGTCCGGGTTGCCGGGGGTGACCAGGTCGTCAAAATACCTGGTGCGTAACCAGAGAGACCACGCTTACTACCAGAGATCCCAGCAACGCCGACCAGAAATTCTTTACTTCAAAGCCGGGAACGATGGCTGAAACCAACATGAACATCAACGCGTTGACAACCAGCAAGAAGAGACCCAGGGTCAAGATCGTTATCGGAAAGGTGAGAAATACAAGAATCGGCCTTACCAGCGCGTTGAGCAAGCTCAGCACGGCCGCGGCCACCAGCGCAGTGGTCACGTTTCTGACCCTGACTCCGGGAATGATGTAAGCAGCAAGAAGTATCGCCAGCGTCACGATGACCCAGCCGACCAGCATTCGCCACATGTTCCGTTATCTCCTTGAATCGGTATCAGGCGGACGGACCGTCCGCGACGGACTCGACTTCACACACCGCGATTTCGCGATCAATACCCTTAACCTTGATTTTTTTCGCCTCGCCGCAGCGCAAGGAATCCCTGGCCAAGGCGCATGTCCGCGCGGAAGCAAGAACAGTCCCGGGTGTGGCGGATTCTTCGAGACGCCGGGCCACGTTTACCGCGGAGCCCAGGACCGTGTATTCCATGCGCCTGGCGGAACCTATGTTGCCGACCACGACCACGCCTGTGTTGATGCCTACTCTTATTCGGATGCCGTTCTCAAGTTCAGCGACCCCCATGGACGACCATTTTGCGTTGAGCTTTTCGACCTCCCTGTGCATCTTCAGCCCCGCCTTCACCGCTGCCAGAGCGTGGTTTTCAATCTTTACGGGATCCCCGAAGAAAGCCAACAAGCCGTCGCCCAGGAATTTGTCCACAGTGCCATGGTTCTCGAATACGGCCAACGTCATGGCCTCGAAGAAATCGTTGAGGAATTCTTCAAGGTATTCCACTTCCACTCTCTCCGAGATCGTGGAGAATCCCCTGACGTCCACAAACAGAATGCTGAGTTCTTTTCTTTTGGTGGAGAGGTCAACTTCCCTTTCTTCACTGACTATCATCTCGAGCATCTCCGGCGACAGATATCGCTGGAGTGCGCTGCTGCTGCGCCGGGCCTTGGCCTCGATGTAGACCCCTCGATGGATCAGACCTGCCGCCGCGGGCACTGCGAATATTATCAGCGGAGCAGCGAAGGGAATCTCCCACGACCAGCGGCTGAACGACACGACCGACAGCACTGCGAAGAATACTACAATACCAAGGGCAGTCGCGATTGCATGAACGAGACGCATTCTCACGCACAGAAATGAGAACGCAATCGCGAGCATCGTGGCCGCGGTTGCCGCCCACGGAAACAGAGGCATGACATGGATGTGACGGTCCATAAGAATAGTCTGCAACGCGCTGGAATGAATCCTGCTCAGCAAGCTCTCATTGGAGACGGGGCTCACGCCTATGTCTCCCGCGCCGGTGAATGTCACCGCAACTATCACCATTTTGTCTTTGTACCGCGGCGCTTTTGCTTCATAGTCTTCCGTGAACAGGTCACTCACGGGAAACTTCGGAAACTCTTTGGCTCCAACCCAGTTGATGCACATGCTGCCGGACGGATCCACGGGAATCCTGAAGGCTCCCCCGTCGTGTTTCACGATGATTTCACCGGGCGTGGAAATGTCCACGGATCCGGGACTGATATTGAGGTGTACCAAGAGAGCGGCCAGACTGAGGCTGGGCACGCAGCGGTCTTCTAATCCGACGATCATAGGTATTCGGCGGTGAACACCGTCGGGGTCAGGGGTAGATTTTATATGGCCGATTGCTTTGGAGTTCTCAATGATGGGCACTAAGGGCACATACGCGTCCGAGAGTCGCCTGACCCTGTAATAATCGGCGTCAGGTGGCACCTTCAAAGGCCAGGCTACGTCGTATAGAGCGTCGCCCCTGTTCCTTTCCCCTTCGACCTCGATCCTGAAATCCGTTGATCGGGTGACCCCGAACGCGGTTGCGGAGACTACCCTTCCCGAGTTGGCGATTGATTTGAAGAATGCTTCGTTGCCCTCTTTGCTGCGACCTTGCGACGCGAAGAGTATGTCAAAAACAATGACCCCCGCACCCAGTTTGGTCAACCTGTCCACTATCCTGCCGCTGATTTCGCGATCCCAGGGCCATGGACCGAACTCCTTGATGGACTTGTCGTCAACGTCGAGGTGAACTATCTGAGGATTTGTGGGACCTTTCTTGGAGTAGGAAAACTTGAAATCATAAAGCTTGCAGTCAATGCCCTCCAGTGGCCAAGCCAACAAATAGACGACCACCGGCGCCAATATGCTTAGAATCAGCGACGTCAAAAGGCCCGCAGGCAGGGATTTGGCCCTAATTCCGGCCATGCAGCCCGTCCTTTACAGACCCTCTTTCCGACCTGCGGTGCCGGTTATTGTTTCGGGACCTTCGCTGGAATCCTTGCTGGGAAGCCCCTTCTTGAACTTTCCGCCCATCAGCTTCAGGTCGGCTTCACCATTCTGGTCGCTCTTGATGGAGAGCAGCACGCGGTTGAAACCCTTTTTCTGGCCTGCCTGCTCAAGCTTCTCCCTGAACGCCTTAAGGCGATCCCGGGCACCTGGAGGAATGCGGAAGACCATCTCATCGTCGGGAATCTTGAAAGAAGCCAGATCAACGGGCTCGGGGCTAACGAAAAAGACCAGCTTGGCCTCCGGGACTTTCTTGCCGAGTACCAGCCTCAAACGCGATCCCGGCCCAAAGATCGTATAATCCTTTCCGCCCACAATGCGGTTGTCCTTTTGTTCCTTATTGGGGAAGACAACTGTTACTCCCCCCTTGGATGAGACGTTCAACACAACCAGATAGCAGTCTTTGTCCGCTTTGAAGTTAACAGCGACCTTGTCGCCCGGCTTGAGCTTCTTGTCTTCAGGCTGGTCCGTCCAGACCTTGAGATTGACGGCGTCCGGCCCCACTGTTCCCAGATTCAACAATGCCTTGGCCGGTCCCGCGTTTCCTTCTTCTGCCGCCAATACGGCGGGAGCCGCCATGATGGTCAGGCCGAGCAAAAACACTAAGATCGTCAACAGGCCTTTACCGCTTTTCTTCATGTTCTTCCCCCTGATACTCGTTGCGAGCCCCCCCAAGAGGCCGGCATAAACATTATCAATTATTTTAGCGGAAGCTCAGGACCCGCGCAAGGTAATTCAAGGCGGTGAGTACATCGCTCTCTTTAAGATCCTGACGGCCATCACCAAAAACTGTTCCAATTCTAATTAACTGTTAACACCGTTAGTGGCTTATATCATTGCAAGTTCCGGTGGAGTTGCTCCCCCGGGTCCTCGTCGAGGACGCTCCAAACCTTTGCGAGAGAATCCACAATGGTACTCAGCCTTGAGTCGAGACAATTCAAAGGACCGGCCGGCCCTTGCGCCGACTCCCTGGAAACCATCAGGCAGCTGCTAGGCATCTCCGGCATCAGAAGCGGCACTTTCGTCGAGGCCCTACCCTTCTCGCTCGACGACACCACGGCCGGATCGGAAACCGAACTGCAAGCCGCAGTCCAGGGTGAAAGGCGCCGCGTGGATCTGCCGATTACCATAGAAACCTCCAATTACTACTCCAACATAATCAAAAGGGCTGCGAGTGGCGACTCATCTCAGCAGGCCATAACAGACCTGGAAAAGTACCTGAACGCACCCAACCGGGACGTCTGGGAAAACAGCTGGGTGAGACTTCCCGTGGACAGATTGAGCCCCCTAACCAAACAGATACTGGAGGCCGACCTTCGAGCGGACCGAAAGGACCCAGGCAGCGGGCGGAGGAACGACGCGGGCAAATTCTTCTTCCGGCAATCCGGGAGGGAACACCTGAGGATCCCGGTAAGCTATTTACTCAAGCTTTCGCTGGCTGAATTTCTGGGGACCTGCGAAAACCTGCCCGCCGCGCTTCACGTCACCGGTCGCAGGCTCATGGATCATTTGCTAAGCGACAATACCTCGCCTGAGACATTTTCTTTTCACGTGGTTCCCATAAGCCGGGAAACGGGATCGGGACGTGCCTTGGCCAAAGAAACAGCCAAGAGATATCTCCTCACTCAACTTCTGGTAACCTTTGCCAACAATGCATTCGGTCTGAAGGACGGTGGTCAGAAGGCTCTGCTGTATTTGTCGCCTCATCCGCCGGTACGCCAGAAGCAGTTGAACGAATTCATATCCGATTCCTTTTATCGTCAATTGTTCATGAGCCCGTGTCTCTCCGGATGGGACAACGGCGAGGAAAAACACGACTATATGTGCCTTTGCCATCAGGTGCTCAGCCGCAGTCAGCTCAACGCAACGGCCAAGCTCCGGGACGCGGGCATCATAACCAGGAACCTGGTGGTGCTTCCCAATCTTTCCAACATCAGCCTGGCAAACAACGGCACCCACATAAGCCTTGGGAGCCGCAAGCTCACCGGTCTGCTCGCCGATGACGCTTCGGGATTCACAAGGGCTCATGAAAAGCATCTGGGTGATCTCGTGATCAAGATTGTGGAACACTTTCTGCCTTTGTTCGTAGGGACTTACAGTGCCGCACCGTACAGGATTGATTTCTCGGACTTCCACCCCGAGAGGGTACTGGGTTTTCTTCCGCACGAACTTGACTTCACTCACCTTCGGATGATCTGGCGGCGATGGAAAAGGAAGGCCGGCGTGAAAGTATTCGGACGGCCCTTAACTCCTTTCGGTGTCAAGTCTGTGGATCGCGTTATAAGCCTGGTCTTTCGACTGAAGGGTGATTTCGTTCCTGATTTCAGACTTGTAGACTACCTGGTCAGCCTTATGGGTACAGACAGCAGCCCGGCCATGGACGGAACTCTCGGGAATGGCGAGCGCCTGAAAAAAGATCTTTCGGACCTCGGGATCTTTGATCCCAGGATGTCTCTTTATTTTCTTTACCGGCTTCGGGAATTCGCCCAGGTTGGCTTTTCGGGGTTTGAGGGCCGCTATTACAGCCTCTTCGAGAGCCTGGACAGTGACGTTTCCCACTCTGTGAATCTTCAGATCCTGATTACGGCCCTGGCATACAAGTATGCCCTTCAGGGGAGGTTCACCCACGGCCACATTCCCGACGACCCCCAAACAGAGAGTGAGCGGCGACAGATATTCTTCGGTGCGGCCATCGGGCTCCCTACGTTCTTCGTGCGCAGGGAGACGCGTAATCTGTTTATGAAAACAATACTGGAGCGCACCGGCGCTGTGCGATACAGCCGCCGCTATCCCGGCTATCTCAGGGTCTACAACCGGCAGTACAAGTTGGCTCTCGTGGACCTGATGGTTTCCGACGCGGCGGACCTCATTGAACTGCTGGACCTCAAGGAGACGATCCGGGACCTTAGGCTTCGCCTCGAAGACCAGGCGAAGCACTCGACGGCCGGCCGCCTCACGAGGGCGATACTCGACTCCATGGGACAGAAAGAAGCAATGAAGGTCCGGGCGGATGACTTCAACCTCGCCGCAGAGAAATTCTACCGTGAAGATCTGAAGCGGAGGCATATTGCCGAAGCCCTGGAATTTGTCAGGGAGGACCTTGAACAGTTTTCCGTCAACGGAAGTCTCGCCGCGGATCGTTCCCGTTGCTCTGAGCTTCTATCTTCAGGGGACGGGGCTTCGATCCGCTTTGTTGATTCGGTCCAGGATGATTTGTTGAAGGACACGATTTCACCCGAGGACTTGTCCGGGCTTCTCAAAATAGTCCTGGCAACCGTTCACGACAATGCTGAAAGAGCGCGCTCAATCCTGATTCGAGAAAGTGTCAACAATGGTGATTCAGCATCAATTCATAGAGCGCAGCACGGGTAGAGTTGTCACCGAGCGGCTTTTTGGGGACCGCGTCGTGAGAATGATCTATTCCGATGCCAGGGAAAAGGCTCCGCTACTGTTTCGTGCCCTCACCGGCAAGCGCATGTCCGATCTGCTGGCTTTCATGGTTTACGACATCCCGGTCAAAGCTTCGACGCGGCGTCATCTCTCCAAATGCGGAGCCGACCTCTCGGAGTGCCTGGACGCACCGGAAATTCTGAACACGGCTCGCAGACTCTTCGAGAGAAAAATTCGTTACTGGGAGTGCAGACCAATGCCTCAAGATGCGTCCTCTGTGGTCTCGCCTGCGGATTCAAAGGTCATCGTGGGGTCTCTCGCCAAGTCTTCCGGGATGTTCCTCAAAGGGAAGCTGTTCCATTACGAGGAGTTGCTCGGCACTGACCGTGAAGTACTACACAAGGCTTTTCAAGATGGGGATTTTGCGGTCTTCAGGCTGACGCCGGACAAGTATCACTACAATCACGTTCCGGTCTCAGGCACAGTACTCGGGATATACGACATACCGGGTACTTACCACTCGTGCAATCCGAGCGCGGTTGTGGCCCTGGTTTCGCCCTATTCCACCAACCGGCGCGTGGTCACAGTGATGGATACCGACGTCACCGGAGGAGCGCATTGCGGTCTTGTTGCCATGATAGAAGTGGCGGCTCTGATGATCGGGGACGTGGTCCAGTGTTACAGCGATGAAAAGTACAATGACCCGCGTCCTCTGACTGAAGGTATGTTCGTCAAGAAAGGCTCCCCAAAGAGCCTCTTCAGGCCGGGGAGCAGCACGGATGTCCTTCTTTTCCAGAAGGACCGAGTGGAGTTCTCTTCGGATCTGGTGCGAAACATGAATCGCCGGGATGTTCGGAGCCGCTTTTCCGAGGGATTCGGAAGAGGCCTCGCCGAGACGGACCTTAAGGTACGCTCGATAATCGGATGGGCTAAAACTTGAGGAGTTGTTTGATGTGGGAGACTTCATTCGTTTTGTTTTTGGCTCTCGCTCTAGGTGTCTTTCTACGATGGGCCTTCCGAACTCTTCCCGGAGACGGCTGGCAGATCATTGCCTCCGTTCCAAGGCTTGAGGACGCTCCTGGCGTTTGGCAAGGGGTGAATCTGACATATTACGGGCTGCTGGTTGCCGTTGCGACTGTTCTTGCCGTTGCGGCGGGGTTGGTTCTTCTTGCCGCGGTGGGGGCTGATCCGAGGAAGACCCTTTCACTGGCGGGGCTGATCCTCGCGGTCTGTGTGCCCGCGTCCAGGTTGGTGGCCAGGGTGGTGGAGAAGAAGCGCCACACCTTTACTGTGGCTGGGGCGAATTTTGTTGCGACATTGGTCACTCCGGTGATCGTGTGGATCGTGGCCGCAGTGTGGGGGCCCGAGTTCTATTCGGGGATTCCGTTTCTTCCCGCACTTGCAGCTATGACCATAGCCTATGCCATCGGCGAAGGCACAGGCCGTCTGGCGTGCATAAGTTTCGGTTGCTGTTACGGTAAGGCCTTTTCCGAGATTCATCCCGTGCTGCGAAGGATCATCGGCCGCTACAGCTTCGTATTCCGCGGTAAGACCAAGAAAATAGCTTACGAAGCCGCTCTTGACGAAAAAGAGGTAGTCCCGATTCAGGCCATGACTTCGGTATGTTACGTGGGAGTCGGGCTCCTTGGAATGCTTCTGTATCTGAAGTCCTGGTACATTTGTGCCTTTACGGTTACACTGGTGGTAACCCAGGTCTGGCGAGCTCTTTCCGAGTTCTTACGGGCCGATTATCGCGGCCACGGCAGGCTCAGCGCGTATCAGTTGATGGCGCTGGCTACTGCCGCTTTCGGGCCGGTCATTCCATTGATTGCACCCGTGGAGCAATTGCCCGCACCGGACCTGAAAACAGGCATCGTCGCGCTTTCGGACCCCTTGATCATTCTCGTGCTGCTGTTTCTGGGCGCGGGAATATTCCTTTTTACGGGTCGGAGCACGGTAACCGCGTCCACAATGTCCTTCCATGTGGTGAAGGACAGGATTTGAGAGACTGTCTCAAAACCCGGGTAATGGTCACGATCGTGGCACGACTACGCAGAAGGTCGCCTCGATGAACCCTCACCCCAACCCTCTCCCACAGGGAGAGGGAGCTTTTGGAGCCGACTGCTCATAAACCTCTCCCTCAGAGAGAGGGCAGGGTGAGGGGTGTTCGTGGCACGATTCAGCCTCTGGTTTGAATTCTGAGACAGTCTCTTGAACTACGTCCCCTCCGGGTTGAGCCGCCCTGATTCCTTCAATTTATCCTGAAGAGGTTGTCATCGAACTCCGGCTTCCCCTCGTACCTGCGCGAGAAAAAGGCAGGCGCCTTGTCCATGTTTTCGAAAATCGCCGGGTTGACGTCCACACCTGCCTTGTGAAGGGCTTGAACCACGGCCATGGGGTCAGGGGGACAGGTTTTGACCGCTATCAAATCCTGTATGTTGGGGTCGTTCTTATTCGCCTCGTACATGCACTTGCCCAGCAGAATAGTGTGCTTGCGTCCCGCCGCGGGCTTCATGACCTTTCCGGTGAGCACTTCCACGTCGTCCCAGGGCTCCCCCTTCCAGGCAAACGCTATGGAAGTGAGGACTATTCCGGTGAGAAGCGAGCAATAGGTGCAAATGGTCGTGTCATATTTGGGATAGGACAGGCCCTTGATGCCCTGCTTCTCCATTGGTAACGGCAGGGTGCCGGACTCGTTGTAATCGAACGCGTACTTGAGACTCATCCGGACGGATTCCAGTTGTTCACCGACGAGTTCCACGTCGGAAAGGTCCGTGGGCCTGCCGGCCTCGGCCGCGGCATGGACCAGATGAGGGACCTGTGAGGGCTCGAAACCAAGAATTCTTGCGCCCACTTTGTCCGCGGACAGGACGTCCGAAGAGGCCACAAGTATGTTGTTCCTTCTCATCTTTCCGTCGAAAGCGGGGCCGCGTTCGCTGGTGTAGATCCCGTCCAGGATGGTCAGCGAAGGAGGCAGAATCTTCGCCAGTTTTGCCACCATGAAATGCAGATCCTTTTCCGGGCTTGCCGAATGGCACTTCTTGCGCGAGTTGACGTCTATGGTTCCCTTGATGTTCTTGATTCCAAGGCTGACCACCGTCTGCGCGTGCGTCTTCATCACCGGCAGGTTCACAACGAAATCGCTGTGGAGAATATCGGTGTTGAACTTCAGTTGGACTCCGTCTCCAAGATCCACTTTTTCGAACGGACGCTCGAAGGTGTTGTACACCTTCACCCCGTACCGCTTCTTCAGTTTGTTGTAACCCAGGTATTCGAACGCATGGGCCGGCGTTTCCGTGTCCTTGGGGTTGGCAAGGACCATTCCCTCTGCGATGGTAATGTCGTCAATGCCTCGTTCCTTGAGCAGGGTCACGGCATCTTCCATGACCCGGGAAGTTGTTATTACTCCCCACTTCGGGAAGTCTACGCTTTTGGTCCAGAAGACCACATTGGGTTTTATGAAGACCCTGGCTCCGGCTCTCAGATCGTCCAGTCCGTTGCATAGTTCGACTGCTTTGCGCACCGATTCCAATGGGGTATCGTAGTTTACTAAGGCCACTTTGTGTATGGTCATAAGGGAGTCTCCTCAAGATTGAAATAATTTCCGAAATGGCGGGCAAGATGAAACTGTCTCAAAACTCTGGTAACAGTCGAGATCGTGCCACCATGCGGCAGGAGGTGCATCGGAGAGCCCTCACCCCATCTCTCTCCCAGGAGGGAGAGGGAGCTCTTGGAGACGACCGCCTATAATCCTCTCCCTACGGGAGAGGGCGGGGTGAGGGGTATGCGTGGCACGATTCAGCCTCCAGGGCGAATTCTGAGACAGTCTCAGATCCGCAACCCGCCAGACCATTGTCATCATCGGACACTTATCTTGGCACCCGCTATAATTCCTACGGAAAATGATTCAGCCTCACTGCCAGCTTGTCCGCCAGATCAACGAACACGGGCGGTAACTGTCTCCTAGGGTCTGCTTCTATGGCTCTGGCAGTACGGTAGAAAATGATCTGGGCCTCGCCCAGTTGCAGAGTGATATCGAGATTGCGGCCCAGCTCCAGAAACTTGAATATCTCCGAAGCCGAGCGTTCGTCTTCCGGGCTTTTCTCGAGTTGTTTCAAGAGATCAACGATGCAGCCGCGGACGAGTTTCTCCGCTGCGGTGAAGTCCAGGGAGATTTTCCAGAAGCGGGCTTCTTCCTGAATGCTAACCAGTTCGTCGGGATAGAAGCCCCGGGAGAGCTTCTCCAGTTCCCCGAGAAAGTCTCTGTTCAGGGCGAAGCTTGCGGAAGCCAGAAAGGTGTCGGGCAGACGGGCCTCGTGGAGAACTATAATCCTTGCCAGGTCCTTGTTCTGTTCGTAGAAAGACTCAAACAGAGCAGCCTGTTCTTCGTACATGGCTGTGGTGGCAGCTTCGATGATCTGTATCCGCTGTTCGGCGAAAAGGTCTTTCATAGAGAAGTACCTTTCCGGAAAATACTTGTCCAGTTTGCGTACCAGTTCAGTTGACGAGTGGCGGTAAGCCATTCCCGTAACGTCTCGCTTCATGGCCTCGTATTTTTCCTGGCCCGGGAATTCCTCCACCGAGCATCTCAGATCCACCTCGCCCAGGTACAAGAGGGCCAGCATGAACTCCCTCGTCTCCGTGGTGACCAGGCTCGTGACGCTGACCCTACCGATGATGAGAATCCTCTTGCCGGATTTTTCTCTCGAAAAGTCCTTCACCCTTATGTCGTAGCAGTAGAGCCGTTCCTGGATCGAGGCCCCCTTGAACCCCGCGTCAATAGCCACGTGAGCCGCTACCTGAGCCAGATCGGCTATCTGCGGCATTATTTTCTGCTCGAAAATCTCGTTGCCCCGAAGCTGGGGCTTCACGTTGCTCACCGCTGCCGACAACTCGTCTCGAAAGTCATTCACCAATCGAGGATCGAAGGGATACGCGAGCTGGAGAGCCCTGGCCGCGTACTTGAGAATCTGGGTGGTCTCCAGACCGGATATGTCGTCGAAGAACCAACCGCAACTGGTGTAGGAAAGCATTCTGTTTCTTTCCATTTCCAGCAGGTTGAGGATCTTCACCCGCTCTTCGGGCTTCACCGGACGCGTTCCGTGGACTTTCAGGAATGCGTCCACATTGGAGTGATCTTGCAGGATCACCCGTACATAGGCATTTCTGGCATCCCACGGGTCTGCAAGGATGGGGAACGCGTGTTCCTCGAAAATCGCGTCGCACCGGTCCCTCACCAGGTCCATGGCCCTGCGGAGTGGAACGCGCCATTCTTGATTCCAGTCGGGCCTCTGGGACAGCGAGCAGCTACAGTCCTCCGACCACCGTCCCACGCCGTGAACGCAGCTCCAGGAACTATTTTCGAAAAACTCGGCCTCCGCGGTGGGCGGATGCTTCTCCAGGTACTCCCCGTAATTGGTGAGGCTGACAGCGGAGTCACTCCGGAATTTCTCCAAGGCATACGCCAGGGCCATTTCTCCGAAACGATGGTGATGTCCGTAAGACTCGCCGTCGGTGGCTATGTGGACCAACTGAGGCCATGTCCTCGATGCGGAGAACGCTGCCAAGAGCCGGCTCCTAAAATCCTCGCCGCTGTTGAGAAGGTGCTCGAAAGCAATGGAATGCGAGATCGGCGCATCATAGAAAAACAGGACAATCGAGCGACCGTGGGGAAGTGCACAGCGGTAGGGTCGGGAGGGATCTATTGTGCCGGGATTCAGGGTCACCCATTCGGACTTGGGTGACGCGCGAAATCGTTTCGCCTGCCTCGGCGCCAGAATGGTGTATTTTATCCCTTGCTGGGCCATGATCTCCAGGGTTTCTCGATCCACAGCGGCTTCCGGCAGCCACATCCCTTCAGGGTCCCTTCCGAACCGCTTTATAAAGTCCTCGATTCCCCATATCACCTGGGTGACCTTGTCTCGTCGCGACGCCAGGGGCATTATCATATGGTTGTATGCCTGAGCTACCGCGTTGCCGTGCCCGGAGCGAAGCCGGCGGCTCACCGCGTCTGCGTCAAGAATCGCCTGGTAGGTCTCCTGTGAGTGTTTCTCCATCCATGAGAGCAGAGTGGGGCCGAAATCGTAGCTCATGTACTCATAATTGTTTACTATGTCTTGCAGCCGGCCCTTTTCGTCCAGGACCCGGGCCTCGACGTTCGGAGTGTAGCATTCTTCGGCTATCCGTTCGTTCCAGTCGTGGAAAGGATGGGCGGATTCCTGTGTCTCGATTGCTTCCAGCCACGGGTTTTCCCGCGGCGGTTGGTAGAAATGGCCGTGAACACAAATATACCGTGGAAGCACAGAAATCATCTGGAGCGCACCTAGAGTCCGATTCAGAATCGGCGTGCCGGTTCCATCGCAATTCCGGCCACTCGCGCCGAGGGCTGCATTATAAGGATTCAGACTTCCGGGTCAAGAGAGAAACCATCTGACGGAGTAAGCATGAGAATAGTCCTTGTACGACCGCCGTTTTACGCTCTCTTCGGGGTCACCACTCCCAAAATGAAGACCTATCCTATGAATCTTCTCTACCTCGCCACCTATACTCGTCACCGCAGCGGCCACGAGGTTGCGGTCGTGGACGGCGAGAACGTCAATGTTCCGGGTATCGCTCCTCTCGCCGGGGGGACAGGGGATCCTGAACTGATCATGAATGAACGCATCCCGGACATGATCAGGATATTGGAGGACCCGCGGCATGAACTGTGGAACGAAATGGAGCGGCTCATCCTCGCTCCCCGGCCGGATGTGGTAGGAATCACTTGCAACTCCGGGAACATGGACGCGGCAAGGATTCTCGTTGGGCGTTTGAAGCATCATGGTTTGCCCGTAATCCTAGGTGGGAGCCATCCGTCCGTTTTGCCCGAGCAGAGCATCCGCTACACCGGCGCCGACATGGCCGCCATGGGAGAAGGGGAGCTCGTCCTGGTCCGAGTTCTGGACGCCCTGGACCGTGGGGAATCGTTTCAAGACATCCCGTCTCTTGCATGGAAAGACGGCGATCGCGTTCAGGTCAATCCCAGGGGATCTTTGATCGAGTCTGTGGACGAACTTCCCGTCCCCGACCGGCATCTTGTTTCACGACCCGATTACTTCGGCGAGGTGATACTCACCGGCAGGGGATGTCCCTTTGATTGCGCCTACTGCGCTTCCCGCAACATCTGGGGCCGCAGGGTGAGGCTTAGGAGCATTACCTCGCTGATCCGGGAGCTTTCGTTACTCAGGGAAGAAGCCCGGTCACCCGAACCGCGGCCTGGGCGCTGGGTGGTCAAAGTCATTGACGACACATTCACGGTCAACAAGAAACGCACGGTGCAACTGCTGGAGGCCATTATCTCGGAAGGTTTGACTTGCTTCGAGTTCACCGGCGGGGTCAGGGCCGACACGCTGGACGAGGAACTTGTCGTCAAGATGAGGGAAGCCAATTTCCGGCGCGTCACCCTTGGAGTGGAAAGCGGCAGCCCCCGGATACTCAAGATGATCCGCAAGGGTGAGACGAACGAAGACGTCAAGAGGGCCCTGAGGCTTCTCAGGGTCGCAGGGATACATTCTCACGCGTTCTTCATGATAGGACTACCGGGAGAGACCCCCGAAGATATGGAGCTTTCCAAGAAGCTCATCCTCGAAGCTCAGCCGGATCACGTGGAGATCAACATGGTCACGCCGTACCCTGGAACGGATATTTTTCAAAAACTCATCGAAGAAGACCCAATGAAGATTGACCGCTGGTACAGGTGGTTTCATCAGGGTATGGCTACTCACTCCCATCGTTTGGGATACGATCTGGACTCAGCTTATCGAAATTTCCTTGATTTCGCCCGTGAGTACCATGCGTCGCGGCAGACTGATACTGTTTCGCGATCAAACGGGTGACTCTATCTTGGCGGCGGGGTACCTCCGGAGCGAAGTCAGGTCGTCCGTTCGAAGCGGAGGAAGTGCCCTGCCGCTTTCACCGGCTCGAAAGCGCACTGGTATGCGGGAGCAACGCCTCAATAATTGATGGCCGCGCCGAAGATTGATATAATGATTTGCAGGGTTTTCCCGCCTCTGAGAGTAAGAATCATGGAATTGGAATTTTTGCACGCTGCCCAGGAAGGAAACGTTGAAAAGGTCCGCCTTTTCCTTGAAGAAGGCATCCCTGTGGACCACCGGGACGATGTTTTCGGCGGCAGCGCCCTTATTTACAGTGCCACAGCCGGCCGCTTCGAGGTAGTGAGACTGCTCCTGGAATGGGGGGCGGACCCCAACGCTACGAACAGGCACAGCAGGACCGCTCTCATGGAGGCGTCTTTCAGGGGCCTCGGCCAGGTGGTGACGCTCCTCCTGGTGAACGGAGCGGACGTCAGCGCCAGGGATTATTTTGGCAAGACCCCCCTCATGGAGGCGTCCCGAATAGGCAACCCAGAGGTGGGTAGGCTTCTCATCGAGGCTGGGGCCGACCTGGAAGCCGAGGATGAAATGGGACGCAGGCCACTTATGCTGGGTTGCATCGAAGGCCGGGATGAATTCGTTAGAATGCTTCTCGATTTGGGCGCGAATGTTGAGGCTGCGGACCGCATCGGGTGGACAGCCCTCTATTGGGCCACTTTTGAGGGACGTTCCGAGATAGTGAAAATGCTGCTGGGCTACGGAGCGCGGCTTGAAACAGGCGACCGAATGGGAAGAACACCCCTGATGGTGGCGTGCCGTTCTGGCAATCCCTCCATTGCACAGATCTTCCTGTCGGCCGGGGCAAACGTTGAAGCACGCGACAAATCCGGACGGACGGCCCTTTTCCTCGCGGCCGGGTGCGGCGATTGCGAAGCCGTAGACCTGCTGGTGGAGCACGGTGCGGACGTAAACACTGTTGACGACATAGGCCGCAGCCCGCTCATGATGGCGTGTTTCAGAGGGCATAGAGATGTTGTGGAGATACTGTTAGAGAACGGTGCCGACGCGCGCGTGGAAGCCGACGAGGGCTACACTGCGCTCCTCGGTGCCTGCGCGGCAGGGAAGGCCGACGTATGCGGGGTGTTGCTGGAGTGCGGGGTTGACGTGAATGCTCCGAACTCCAAGGGTTATACCCCTCTCATGGTAGCCCACCGGGCGGGCCAGCGCGAAGTGGTCAACGTGCTCCTAAGCCGAGGGGCCGGGCTCATTTCCAGGAAGCGCGGCGAGTTCCATATGTGATTCTCCGGCTTAGGATGTGGATCAATGAAGGTTCTGGATATTCATGTTCATGTTGGGAAAATCGAGTACGTGAACCCGCGGGTGATAGATTACTTCGCGAATCTGCTTGGCCCAGGTACGATTGATATGGTGTTGGGAATGACCCCGGAGAGCCTGGTGTCGTTTCTCGATCTGCAGGAGGTTCACAAGGCGGTTCTTCTCGCCGAATATTCACCCCACACCACTGGGGTGATTCCGAATGAGTTCGTTGCCGATTTCTGCAAAGACACTGAACGACTGGTGGCTTTTGGTTCCATAGACCTCGATTCTCCGCTCGACGCGGGTTCCCAGACCGAACGGTGCTTCAAAGAGATGGGGTGCCGAGGCTTGAAGCTTCTCCCGTCTTACAGTTATTTCTATCCGAATGATCCGAGGATACTTCCCGCATACGAGGCGGCCGGTTCGCTGGGAATACCCGTGATGTTTCACACGGGGACATCGCTGTTCCCGGGGTCTAGGATCCGTTACGCGCATCCCTTGCTCCTGGACGACGTGGCCGAGGACTTTCCTAACCTTAAGATAGTCATGTGCCACGCAGGCCGGCCTTTCTGGTACAAGGAATCCGAATGGATGCTCCGGCGCCATGAGAACGTCTACATTGACCTATCCGGAATTCCCATCAAGCAGGTGCCCCACATATTCCCGAAA
>Ga0172371_10001532_pt1 | contig 36834 bp, 34 predicted proteins | sample Lak12m_FD_114543 | JGI IMG/M metagenome (GOLD analysis project Ga0172371, IMG submission 114543) | Freshwater microbial communities from Kabuno Bay, South-Kivu, Congo - kab_022012_12m | ecosystem: Environmental > Aquatic > Freshwater > Lake | place: Democratic Republic of the Congo: South-Kivu... | reverse complement strand
TTGATTCAGACCAAACAAATCGGCTTGCCCCGACAAAAGCGGCGTTAAAAAACGATTGAGCGCGACGTGCATCACCCGCCCGAAAACCATGGCCGCTTTGGGCGGCGTCGGGATTTTTAACAAGTGCAGATGTTTATACGCCCAGGGGCAACGATCAAAAGATTCCAGCTGGGAAAAAGAAAAACGTTTGGGCAACGCCAAGCGCGGCGCTGCCGTTGGGACGACTTCGTTCTGGCGCGATAATTCTCGCGCCAATTCATTGCGCGGGACGGAACTGGTCATGGTTTCGGCCGTCAAACCGGCTTCGTTGACAAATTTTGACGGTTTTTTCAAAGTGGCGCCGCCGTGATCCAGGGCGCCGCTGATAACCAACTGACGCCTGGCTCTGGTCATAGCCACGTAAAACAAACGCCGCTCCTCTTCCACGTGGGCATCGCTTTCTGGCAAGCTTTCTTTAACCAGGGCGTCGGGCAGAGGAATAGTTTCACCGCGATTGATAGTCGGGAATTTTTTGTCCACGACATCCGCCACCGCCACGCCGTCGAATTCCAGGCCCTTGGCCGTGTGCACGGTCATAATCTTGACAGTGTCCGCATCTTCGCGGCTCAAACTCAAACTGCCGGTATCGCCGGCCTCAAGCTCCCAATCCAAAAGTTCCAAAAATTCAGACAGCAGACCGCTCGGGTTGGTTTCTTCAAATTTTTTTATCTTTTGCAAAAATTGATTCAGATAATCAAATTCTTCGGTGTCGGCCTCGGTTAAAAACGGCAAAAAAACATCCTGCGCGATTTTAACAAAAAGCTGACTGACCCCAAAATCTTTGGCTAATTCGCTATGGCACTTAATCAAGGCCAAAAGTTTGGCGATATTGGCCTTGGCTTCAGCCGAAACGCCGGGAATAGCCGCGGCGTGAGTCAGCGCCTCAAACAAAGACCACAGTTTGGTCCGGCCGAAACGCAAAATATTCACCAAATCCAAATGATTAACGCGCGCGAGCGGCAAATTCAAAACCCGAAACAAGGCGCCGGATTCATGATAGTTGTCCAGCAGCCGGCAGTAAGCCAAGCTGTCCAGGATAATCGGTTTGTAATAAAGTCCGCGCCAGGAAACAAACTGAGCCGGCACGCCGCGTCGTTTCAGTTCGTTTAAGAAACGATCGGCCGTGGCGTTGGCCCTGACCAAAATCGCCAAATCCGACCAGTTGGTTTCGCCCTCGTGCCAGCTCTCTATCAGATCCGCCACGCCCGCGGTTTCCGCGGCCAAATCCGGCCAAACCAAACAACGCGCCTGACCGTCCGACGATTGAGATATCAAACGCTTGCTAATATGAAGTTTGACTTCCAAAGTATTGGGATCGTTATGCTTGATCAAATCGTAAGCGCGATCCAAAATCGGTTGGCCGGAGCGATAATTGTCGGTTAAAACCACCACCGGGGCCGTCGGGTAATCGTCTTTAAACTGCATGATATTTGATAAGGCCGCGCCTCTGAATTTAAAAATACTTTGATTGTCATCGCCCACCGCCAACAGGTTGTTTTGGGGAGCGGCCAGTAGTTTTAAAAGTTGATACTGCGAATAGTTGGTATCCTGAAATTCATCCACCATGACATAAGCGAACTTGTTTTGATAAGATTTTAAAATTTGCGGCCGTTCGCGCAAAAGTTTCAGGGCGTAAACGATCAAGTCGCCGAAATCCAAAAATTTATTTTCCAACAAGAGTTGATTGTATAAATGATAAGCGTCGGCCAGCTCTTTGACGCGGCTGGTATCCAATTTGCCGCGAGCGTCCAAACTGTCTGCCGTTTTCCGGCCGGGCGCCCCGGACAGCATGGCATCCTGATTTTGTTCCAATTCGCCGGCGTAACGCAAATAATCATCGGCGCCGATGTTTTCGTCTTTCAGTCGGGAAAAGTGTTTCAATAAATCGCCGATGAATTTATCAGGGTTGCCCAAGGGGCGATAATAGTCCAGAACGAATTCCGACAAATGCTTTTTGACAAAAATCCACTGCGCCGTCTGGTCCAAAATTTTAAAATCAATCGGCAGGCCGATATCCAAACCGCGATCGCGCAACAGCCGCTCGGCCAAACCGTGAAAAGTGCTGATCCATAAATCAACATAGCCGTAAGGCAATAATTTGTCGGCGCGCTCAACCAGTTCTCCGGCGCCTTTTTCCGTAAAAGTCACCAAAAGAATTTTGTCGGGCGCTACACCCTGATCAATCAAGTAAGACAGGCGATTGATCAGCACCGTGGTCTTGCCGGTACCGGCGCCGGCCACGATTAAAAGAGGGCCATTATCATGGATAACGGCCTGTCTTTGCGCTTGATTCAATTGGTCAAAATTAGACATATCGGGACTGTCGCCAAATAACCGATTGGCGCTATTTTTTCAAATTCAGGTAAATTTTTCCAAAATTTTTTTCGCCAATATAACCATATTTCCTCAAAAATTTTTGAAAAAATTTTCTCAAAATTTGAAAAATGAATATACAAATATTTTTGGCGACAGCCCCCTATCAATAACCGAAAAATTCCTCCAAAATAAAATGATCCCGGGCAATGCCCAGTCTATCAAAGTTGTTGGCCATTGCCAAGACCATAGACGGCGGGCCGGCCACGAGATAGATGACATTCTTGTAATCGGCTATATACTCCTTAATAAATTCATGATCAATGGGCCGTTTTTCGCCGGGCCAATATTCATCATCGGTCATGGTGGTAATCAAACGAAAATTCGGCAAAGTTTCGGTCATTTTTTCCAGCTCGTCCAGATAAGCGCTGGCGGCGCGATTGCGATTGGAATAAAGCAAGGTAAACTGCTGGCCGGTACCGATTTCCTCAGTATAAGCCAGCATGCTCATGAACGGCGCGATGCCCATACCGCCGGCAATCAATGTCACCGGCCGCTCGGTTGATTCCGGCAAAACCATATGGCCGCCCACACCGCCCACCTCCACCAGCTCGCCCAAATTCATGCCAAACAAATATTGCTTGAAGGCGCTGGAAGAATAACGGGTGGCGATGGAAAAGGTCGTGACAGAGGTTGGCGAACTGGCCAGACAAAAATAACGCACATTGCCCTCAGCCGATTCGGTTCTGACTTTGGCCAATGTGATGCTTAAAAATTGTCCGGGCAAAAAATGTAACTCCCCGGACTCCAATTCAAAATCGAACTGAGCCGTGTCTTTGGCTAATTTAATTTTACTCAACAACTTGGCGTTTAACATAAAAAACTCAAATTACCTGCTGTCAGTATAGCACTGCGAACGAAAATTTCAATTTTTTTCTGTCGCCGGCGAAATTTTTGTGCTATAATTATTTTTATGTCAAACCTAAAAAAATTTTACTGCCTGGCCGCGGATATGGGTTATGGCCACCAACGCGCCGCCAATCCCCTGGCCGCTCATGCCAAAGGCGGGGTGATTAATGTCAACAATTACCCGGGCATCGGCCGCAAGGAAAAAGAAATGTGGCAAAATCAACGCGGTTGGTATGAATGGGTGTCTTTTTTTAAAAAAACACCGATTCTGGGCAAGCCGGTTTTTGGCGCCATGGACCGCATGCAGGAAATTCCTCCGCTTTATCCGCTGCGCGATTTAAGCGCCAGCACTTGGCAGCAACAATTTTTTTTCAGCAAAGTTAAACGCGGTCTGGGCCGACAACTGATTGAAAAATTAAGTCGCCATCCCCTGCCTCTGCTGACAACTTTTTTCGTGCCGGTTTATTTTGCCGAATACTATAATTATCCCGGACAGGTCTTTTGTCTGACCTGCGACGCCGATTTAAACCGCGCCTGGGCGCCGATTCAACCGAACTTAAGCCGCGTTATTTATCTGGCCACCACCTACCAGGTTCAGCAGCGTTTGATCAGTTACGGCGTGGCGCCGTCGCGTATCATTCTCACTGGTTTTCCTCTGCCACCCGCCAATATCGGCGGCGAAGACCGGCCCCTTTTAAAAACCGATCTGGCGGCCCGTCTGGCGCGTCTGGATCCTGATAATCGTTGGCTGAAACGTCATCAACCAATGGTTAATTGGGAACTGGGGCAGGCCGTTCACCTCCAACCGCGCGCCCTCACCCTGACTTTCGCCGTTGGCGGAGCCGGCGCTCAACGCGAACTGGCAGCTGAATTTTTGCCATCGCTAAAACCATTGATTAAACAGAAAAAAATCAAAATAAATTTGGTGGCCGGCGCTCGCCCGGATGTCAGGGATTATTTCCTTGATCTCTTGAAACAATTGCGTTTATCGCGTTTCGCGACGGTCAAAGTCATTTTTCAACCGGACAAAAATTCTTATTTCCGAGATTTCAACCACGCTCTGCGTTCAACCGATATTCTCCTCACCAAGCCCTCGGAATTATCTTTTTACGCCGGGTTGGGTTTGCCGATCATCATGACCGAACCGGTGGGGTCGCAGGAAACTTACAATCACGACTGGCTGACGGCTTTGGGGGCCGCTCACGACACTCTGCCCCTTCCCTACATGGCCGAATGGCTGGACGACTGGCTGCATGACGGTCGTCTGGCGCGAGCCGCCTGGCAGGGCTACAGCGAAACCGACAACCTGGCTTGCTACACCATTCCCAAAATTATAAATAAATACAATTTATGAGCACCTGGCTTATCATCGTCATCTTGGCCTATTTTATTTTGGCTCTGGTCAATTTGGCCGATAAATTCATTATTGATAACATTATAAAAAGCAGTCGCGCCTATACCTTTTTGGTGGGCCTGGCAGGCGGCTTGGTCTGGTTGGCCGCTCCGTGGTATTTGGCCTGGCCTGACTGGACTTTGTTTTGGTCAGATCTCTTGATCGGCGCGCTCTTTCCCGTCGGCCTCTTGCTTTTATACCGGTCGCTCAAAATTGGCGAGGCCTCGCGCGTTATCGTGGTGGCTGGCGCGGCCGTGCCGATTTTCAGTTTTGGCTTATCCATCGCCATCCTGCATGAAACTTTCAGCGTCAAACAGTTGACGGCCCTGGGGCTGCTGATTTTAGGCACGGTGGTGATTGCCTGGTTGCCGCCTAAACACAAATTCCTGGCTCATATTTTATCCAATCTGGGCTGGTCCATCAATCACGGCTATCAAGCCGTGCTAACGGCTTTGGGCGCGGCCGCGATTTTCGCCCTGTTTTTTGTCGGCAGCAAAGTTCTTTTCTTAACCCAGCCCTTTACCAGCGCTTTTATCTGGATTCGTCTGGGCAGCGTAGTGGCGGTGTTAAGCTTTTTACTGTTCAAAAGCTGGCGGCGGGAAATTTTTAAAAATTTTAAAAAACTTCATGGCAACAACGCCAAATTATTCGCCGCCAATCAGTTGTTCGCCGCCACCGGCTTTACCTTGCAAAATTACGCCGTGGCCATCGGTTCGGTGGCGCTGGTTAACGCTTTGCAGGCGGTGCAATACGCCCTGCTGATTATTTTCGCGGCCATCCTGACTTTATTCTATCCGCGCCTGATCAAGGAAAAAATTACTTCCATGGTCATCGCGCAAAAAATCGCCGCCGTGGCCCTGATTGCCGGCGGACTTTATCTTTTGTTGTAAACCCATGACCAAAAAACGTCATTTTTTTCATGCCTGGGTCTGGCCGATTATCCTGGCTTTTATTGTTGCCGGCTGGCTGGTTTGGATTTTTAAACTCGCGCCCAACTTGCCGGCCGCCATCACCCTTGAAGCCAAACCGAATTTCTGGGGCGTCACTTATTCCAAACGCTTCGCTTCTTTTTTAGATTTGAATTGGCGCGACACTTATCTGGCCATTATTGATGACTTGGGCGTTAAAAATATCCGCCTGCCGCTTTACTGGCAGGATTTGGAACCGACCGAAGGCGCCTATGATTTTAGCGACTACGACTGGATGATTAAGGAAGGCGCTAAACGAAAAGTTCATTTTATTTTGGCCGTTGGCCGGCGTCTGCCGCGTTGGCCGGAGTGTCACACGCCGGATTGGAGCGGCAAATATCCGGAAGAAGTGATCAGACAAAAATTAACCAAATTGCTGGCCACCGTCGTTGAACACTACCGCTATCAATCAAACGTGGTGGCCTGGCAGGTGGAAAACGAACCGCTTTTGGATTCCTTCGGTCTTTGCCCGCCGTCCGATGTCAATTGGCTGAAAGAAGAAATTGACTTGGTCAGAAAACTTGACGACTCCCGACCGGTAGTGGTCACCGCTTCCGGCGAATTGAGCAGTTGGCAAACCGAATCGGGTCTGGCCGACGTTTTGGGCACCACCCTTTATCGCGTGGTGTGGGGTCCCTTGACCGGTTATGTGCGCTGGCCCATACCGGCCTGGTTTTATACGGCCAAACTGGCCAGCATTTCCCGCCTGACCACTCAAGCCATCATCGCCGAGCTGCAAGCCGAACCCTGGGCGCCTAATTCTTCGCTGGACAATTTGCCGACCAGCGAATCCGACAAATCTTTCACTTTGCAACAATTTCGCGGCAATCTGCAATACGCCATCAACACCGATTTTTCCCAGGCCTATCTCTGGGGCGTGGAATGGTGGTATTTGGAAAAAACTCGCGGTCGAGGCGAGTTTTGGGCGGAAGCTAAAAAATTGAAGTGGTAAGTTTTTCCTGTCATGCCCGCTCAGACGGGAATCAGAGGCCGTTTTAAGCGTTGCTTTCCAAGCCCTTGGTGCCGGTTTTCGGCTTGGCGCCAGACAAGGGCAGGGTGAAATAAAAAATCGTGCCTTTGTTTTCTTCGGAAGTAAAACCGATTTTACCGCCAAAGGCCTCCACCACCGCCTTGGCCACATACAGCCCCAAGCCGGTGCCCTCCACTTTCATGGACTTGACATTATCAGCCCTAAACAATTTCTTGAAAATGCTGGGCTGTTGACTCTTGGGAATGCCATAGCCGTTGTCCTGGACCGCCACATAAACCGTTCGGCGGTCTTGTTGTCTGATGGTAATATCGATCACGCCGGCTTCTCGCGAATATTTGACGGCATTGGACAGCAGATTTTGCAAAACGATGCGAATCAAATTCAAGTCCAAATTTATTTTAGGAAAAACCGCGTCGTAACGCTTGCGGACGGAGAGTCCCTTGGCCTTGATGCCGAATTGCAGCTCGGTGAGCAACGTGTCGGTCTCTTTTTTCAAATCCACCGGCTCGGGGCTGATGGACAGGGTTCCCATGTCAATACGCGACACGTTCAAAAGGCCGTTGATCAATTTAATCATGCGGTTGTTGCCCTCGCGGATTTCTTTTAAGAAATCTTTTTGCTGATTGTTCAGTTGGCCGGCGGTTTCATCCAGCAACATTTCCGAATACCAATTCACGGCCGACAAAGGAGTTTTTAACTGGTGCGAAGCCAAAGACACGAATTCGGTTTTGGCCTTATCCACTTCTTTTTCCTGGGTCATATCCCTGAAAACCACGATACAGCCCGCGACTTCGCCGCGCTGACCCCGAAGCGGCGCGGCGCTCACGGCCAAAGGTATTTTGTCGCCGGAAACGGTCATAAGATAAACATCCCGACTGTCTAATTTAATATCGTTATACTGAAAAACATGTTTGATGAAACCGTCGTTGCGTTTGGGTTCCTCGTCGGCCGTGACAAAACGCAAAACCTGGGCGTAATCCCGATTTAAAACCTGACCGGCCGCCAGGCCACTGATGGCTTCGGCCGCCTTGTTGAAAAACACCACTTTGTTGGAAGGACTGATTACCAGCAAACCCTCGCCCATGGCGGCGGTGATATTTTTCAAACGCTCGCCGGCCGCCAACAACTTTTTCTGGCTGTCGTTGATGAAAATAATCAGGAAAAACATGGCCAGAGCCACGGTCAAAGAGAAGACTATTTTAATGATAAAGTCGTTGGTCAGCAAGGCCACGGCGTCGTCCCGATGATAGGCCACCAGATAAGCCACCTGAGCGCCTTTGATGTTGGTGATGGGAACGAAAGTCGCTAAATAGTTCAAGTTGCCCGAACCCACGGTTTTGGTGAAAAGATCGCCGCGCGACATCGGCTGATAGACCTCGTTTTTTATTTTGGTGTTGATGGCCGAAACCTGATCCGGGAAAACATTATCCACGCGTTTGATGTTATCGTTTTCCTGTTCGTAAAAATAATCTCGATTCAGGTCGCTTAAAAAATAATTGCGCGACTCGTCGGCAAAAACCTGATCGGCCAAAATATTTTTCTTGATCAAAAAATTATAAGTCAGGGGAAAAATCAAACTCATTTCATGGCGGAAAGTGTTGAAGGAAACACTAGTCTCCACGCTGCCGACATATTGATTGCCTTTAAACAGGGGGAAAACGAACATAAAACCATTGAACGACTTGCCCTCTTCAAAACCCTCCGCGTATTTTTTTTCCGTAGTGGAAATTTTAACCGACGGACGGATATCGCCCAACTTTTCGCCGAAATAATCCGGCCGCTGCATATTGAGAAAACTCGTGGTGTCTGGCAGATAAAAGTCCAGCTGCTTGAAATTCTTTTGTTGCAAACGCCTGAAAACCGGCGTTAATTTTTCTTGAAGCGCCTGACGGATAACCCGCTGTCTCTCGGCGTCGGCCGTGTCAGCTTCGGCCAGCCAACCGACAATGGCCTCTGAATTCAAAACTTCGTCATACAACGTTTTGGACACCAGACGATAAGAATTGATGGTGGAAGAATATTGATTCTGTACGGCCTCCTGTTCCAAAGACAAAATTTCCTGTCGCCGCTCGCTGTAATTCTGCCACAACCAATATAAAAAAACGCCGCTAAACACCGCCACGGCGGCGAACAAAAAAATTATTCTGCCCGGGAATTTCCATTTTTTCATATTTTCATTATATCACAAATCGGCGATACGATAAAAAATCGCGGTGGAAACCGCGATTCAAAAAATTATTTTTTAACGAAATATCGCCAGGAGCAGCCAGATGCCCAAAAAATTAACGATAAAAACCAGCGGCACGAACAACCGCTGTTTCAAACGCGATAAACCCATTAAAGTCAGGCCGAGTTCGTCGGGCAAAGGCGAGGCGATAATCAGCGCGCCCAAAACGGCGCTTAACCAGCGCGAATAACGATAATGGAAAATGGCAGCGATTTTTTTAAAGCCGGTCAGTTTTAAAAAATAAGCGAAATCGTCGGCCAGCGAATGGCTGACAAAATAAAAAATCAACCAATCGCCGAGCAGCGCCCCGCAAGCCCCGCTAAGAGCCACGGGCCAAGTTGGACCGCCGCGCGCCGCCTCCACGAGAACCACCGTGGCCGGCACCACGGTAAAAACCGAAACGAAAAACAAGCCGGCCACAAAGCTGTCCGCGATCGCCCAAAAATGATGACTGACTACGGCCGGCGTTACTTGGGCGCGCGCCAACAACCAGGCGATAACCACGCTAAAAAGAATGATTAAGCCGTCTTTGATTAAAGCCAGTTGACGCTTGGTTCGTGATTTCATCAGCCGAAAATAAAAATGAATGATTTAAGATCGCCGCGGTTAATAATTAATTCAAAATCATGACTGCTGGTTTCATTATGATTTGCCGATTTATTATAGCATGAATTTCAATCTGCCTGTTAATTTCATTAAAAATCGATTGGTGTTAAATAAGATAATGGTCTTACCCGGCAAATATCGCGCCGCAGTCATTCCGGACCGAGAACCGGAACCCGGAGTTAAAACAAATTAACATCTCTGTCATTCCGACCCGCGAGCCGGAATCCAGGGTCAAAACAAATTAACGCCGCTGTCAAAAATTTTTAATTTTGCAATTGCTTAATTTACTATAATTATATGTAAGATAAATTTAAAACCCGCTCTTTTCCCGCCAAAAAGCCCGCCCCAAATCTTCCTAATCTTAACCCCGTTTTAATTAATAATTAACGAGGCTTTGTCTTTTTATTTGACAAACTGTCCGCTTTGAAATAAACTGATGAAAAAAATAAAAATTGTTACACTTTAAAAGGGAATATAAATAATGGACGTCATAAAACCCGCCGTCGACAGCCATCTGCAGGAATGGCAGTCATACCTAAATTTAATTTACGGCTATGTCAATAGCTGGTACTATCAATCCTCGGATATAGTCACCAGAATGCACATTTACGGAGGCAAGTTGCTCAAATTGGCCCGCAAAGGCCAATATGAAAAAGCCTCGGAATATATTTCCATGGTTTTTTCCTGGGCCATGGCCCTCGCTAATAAATTTAACATTGCCATGGCGGATAAAATTAACGAATTTTTTCCCGGTGTCTGTCCATACTGTCAACAAAAACCTTGCAGCTGCGGCACTAGGGCCATAACGAGACAGCCGATAACAACACAGCAAATGAATTTTGAAAAACCGGAAAGCATCGGACAATTTCAAAAAATGTTTGTCAGTATTTATCCGCATGGTCAACGAAAAGAAGACATGATGCTTGTCTCCGCGCATCTTTTGGAAGAAATTTGCGAGGTCGACGAAGCGCTGCAAAATTTTCATTCAACCAGCAGGAATGTTTTCCAAGAAGAGATCATTACCGAATTGGTCGATGTCGTTGCCAACTTGTTCGCGGTGGCGACCTGCTATAATATGTCCTTAGCCGATGAAATGTTCAGATATTTTTCCGATGGCTGCCATATTTGCAAACATCTACCCTGTCAATGCGGTTATGTCAGCACCAAGGCAAAACCGATTTTATAAAAATAACCCCCAGCCAAACAGCCGGGGGTCTTATTTTTAAAAAACCGCTCATTTCATTTTTTTGGTTCCAGATTAAACAAGTATACCGCCTTACCTGATAATCCGAACAAGAACCCGAAAATCGTAGTAATAAGTGTCCTATACAGCATTGCTCTCTTGATAAAATTGGCCATTTTATCCACAAAATACACTTTACCGTGCCGCAATTTCGCCATGGACGGACTGCGACGAAATATTTACTCTAACAAAAAACAAAAACAACCCCTGTCGGAGTTGCTTTTGAAAGTGAGCGCCTGCCTGCCGGTAGGCAGGGGTAACCCCGCAAAATTCGCTTCGCTCATCGCGGGACAGGCGGGACATTCTCATTACAAAATCTCTCCAAAAGAAAAACCACCGCTTTGGGCGATGGTTTTTCTTTTGGAGCTCTGAAGTAGAAAGTAGTCAAACCTGTTTTTGCTTATCCAAACTCCTCAACGAAGTAAAGAGTGCTCTTTATTCTTAATAATGAGAACAGCTTATATTTTTATAACTCTATTTTAGTTGGATCAGCTACTTTTGGTATTAACAGGTTATTACTAAAAAATAAAATCTCTTGCCCCATTTTTGCCATATTGGCAGTGTGAAAAAACGAATACTCTATTTTTCTATGGTGCTTGTAAATATCTTTTATTTCCTTAACATTATCATATGAAACAATCCAACGAGAATTTTTTATTTTTTTAATCATCTCACCGACTTCTTCGTGGTCATTATGTTTATAATGGTTTACATACAGAGACTTTCCTTTTAAATAGTAAGGTGGGTCAAAATAAAAAATAATTTTTTTACTTTTTGATTCTAATTGTATTTTTTTTATCAAATCTTTTGCGTCTAAATTATAAATATTAATTTGTGATTTTTTTTCCGCTATTTTTTTAATTCTACTGATTAAGTCTTTTTTATTAAACCTGCAACCCATTTTATAATCACCATTTTGTTTTAATCCCCCTATTAGCCCCGCCTTAATTACTCCAGATCTATTTACTCTATTAAGGAAAAAAGTTGAAAACCCTAATTCTAACAACGAAGCTTCGTTTTTGTTTTTTTGAATTTTTTGGCATTTTCTCCAATTTTTAATATTAATTTCGGTATCATCAATTAGCTGACAAAATTTATTAGTATCATTTAAAACGGAGTGCCAAAAAGCATAAATAGACCTGTCTATATCATTGATTGTTATTTTTGAAACATAGTCATTAAATAATAAAAACAAGGCCACAGAAGCGCCGCCCGCATATGGCTCAACATAATGCCCATTTATATTATTCTTTTCGCAAATAAGCCCCAAGAATTTAGATAATTTATTCTTGCCTCCAGGATATCTCAATGGCGAATAAAACATAATTTTTATTTTTTAAAGTAAAATTCTAAAATATCAGCAATAATATGAGAATTAGAAAGTATGTCTTTCATATTGGTTGTAATATTACCATGGGCATATTTAGACAACATTCCATCCATTGAATGTTTGTCCGACAACCAGTCAGATGTTAAGGATAAGTAATTTATATCTTTTTTTGCATTCATCTGTTTTTTCGCCTTATCTAAAAAATCCTTATATATAGAGTCTTTGTTTTGCTTTGTTGCCCCTTGTATACCTGAATAGTGAACTCTTGCCGCTACATCAAGCAATAAACGCAAAGACATACCTATAATTGGCCAAACCGTTTCATCGTCTTTGTGTTTGTTGTAAACACTTATTATTGCGCCATATAAATTATTAACATCCCCTGATTCCAAAACAAGCGTTCTGTTGAATAAAATATTTTTACTCCTTGTTTTTGGTGTTTTTCTTAATGGTTTTTCATTCTCAAAATTATTCTCTATTTTTATAGTTTGTTTTTCCTCTGCATTATCAAATAACCTTATTTTACCTTTTAAATCGGGATATTCTTGCAATAAAGTATCTTTCAATTTTCCTCTATTTTCTCCTCTCGTTGAAATTTTAGAATTTTCAGCAATTGAAACAATTTTTTCTATAATTTCATCAATCTCTTCATTTTTTTTATTTGCCACCAAGTCTCCTTTGCTATTAATACCAATACCTACTTCTTCTAATTTTTTCTTTGTTAAAACCTCTTCCTTAATAAATCTTTGATTCATTTTAGGATTTTTACTTATAGCACCGCTAGTTTGTTCCTCAAATTTTAAAAATAAACTCTTTTTCTTTCCTCTATGAATATGAAGAAAATAATCTCTTTCTAATGGACCCCAGGAACCATTATTGGTGTGTTTTCTTTCAACATTCAAAAGAGCCGTTTCTTTATCACAAATATTACAAGGTATTTTTTTCAATTCTCTAAGCTCCTTCAGCTCATCATTAAAAAACAAACCCCCGCCCAGATTGCGATACAGCTCTTTATTTTGCAAATACTTCAACACTGCTATTCTTCTGTTGCCGTCATAGACAATGAATTTTCCGCCTGTATTCACTACGGTTGGGAGCTCACTTAAGTCATAATGCCTGCCCATCTCTTTGACAAGTTTGTTTAAATTCCACTTAGCTTTAGAGTCTTTTACAGCTCTCTGTATTATTTCAAAATCAGTTTTTTCTAGCTCAACTGGATCTCTAGGGTTTTCCGTCCAAAGATATAAATCATCTATGTTGACTTCGGCTATTCTTTGATTGGTCATATTTTTATTTACACTCTACATAATGCAAATACTCAACTGTTTTATTTGCTTTAAAATCTCTGCTCTCGGTTTTATCGGCTTTAAATCTATTATATTCTTGCGTAAAAAATCCGTATTCCCCCCGCAAACTCATTATTTCTTTTATGTCTTCAATAGTCATTAAGCCCTCGTTGTTGTAGCTAAGAAAAATGTATTTAGCTTGAGCTTTTAAAATCAGATCTTTAAAAGCTTTTTTAACTTCCACTCTTGAACAATACGAAGATTTTTGGTCTTTATAATTTCTTAAGCCAGTTTTGCCATGAATTTCGGGGTTGTCATATTTGGCGATAGTTTCCAAGATGTGGTAGTTGGTGGCGTATTGCCTGTGGTTATATGGTGGGTCTAGATACAAAATATCGCCATGCACTTTTTCAACCACATTATTGATATCTTCATTAAAAACTTCGTGATCTTGATCGTTTGTTATAAGCTCGGCCGGCTTTAAAACGAAAGATTTTAAAGCCGTTTTTTTGAGCTTTTTTAAAAATGCGCCATAGACAGAAGCCGTATTAGCATGTTTATCTATTGACTCCAGCAAACTTGTCAATAAAAAATAATATTCATTATCATTGATTAAATCTTTGTTTCGCCAGTCTTCAATTTTTTGCCTAATAGCATCGCATCGCATCCCATTTTCGTCTGAAAAATATTGCCTTGGTTCTATTCCGCTTTCCGTTCCACCCAAGCAATAATTGTTATAAATAAATCCTTTTGAGCCTTTCAGGTTTGATAAAAAATTACAGACAAAATCTTTTCTATTTTCCAATTTAATATTTTTTACGGCTGGCAATTCAGTAATTAACTTAGAAAAAGACAATGGTCTATGGTTGCCTATGTAATGTCTATTTAAAACATAGCTATAATATTGAATATCATTAGCGATTACTTGAAAACCCTTTTTCTTGAAATACAAACCAACCGCACCAGTACCAGCAAATAAATCGCAAAAAATTTTATTGTCATTTTTGCCGACAACCTTGTTTATAGAGTTTTCCAAAAACTCCAATAAGGACAGTTTTGAGCCTATATAATTCATAATTTATTTATTTTTTTGTTCTTTAATAATATCTAAGGGGCTTACCCTTAAAAACTTAGCCAATTCTTCAACATTGCTTTTAATAGGCTTAAATTTGTCCGATAAGATATTTGATAGCTGGTTTTTAGACATTCCGAGCATTTTGGCCAACTCGGTAAAGTTGTCTATTTTTCTTTTTGCCATAATTTCTTTGATTTTATATTTATCTATAACCAGCATATCATATCTTAAATTATAATACAAGTATTTTATTAACTTAGTTAAACTTATTTTTTAACTATTTTATTTAATTCTTCCCGCCATTTATAGGGGTCATTCCAAAAACAGCCCTCGCAACCCTTTTCGTTGTATTTATCTATCTTTTTATCCCAATTTTCCGTTCCTTTAAACCAATAATAAATTCCAGGAAAATTACCTCTTTTTCCTGTTTTGAAGCACTTTTCACAATATCTTGATTTTAGAAGATTATTACTCCTTGTTAAAAGAATAAATTTATCTCTTATTTCCTTTTCTGACATGTCCGATTTGTTTTCCTCTTCGTTCTTACCCCAACGAACTTGAGGGAACTTATGGTCAACTTCCAGCAAGGTTGGCAACATCTTTCTTAAAAACAAGGCGTCTTCAAACTTTAATATTTCTTTGATTTTTTTGGCCAGTTTTTGAGGCAACCCCGATCTTATTTTTGTATCTTCGGATATTTTTAATGATTTTAATTTTCTGTGAACTGTTTTACTTTTACATTTTTCGCAAAAAGCCGATTTGTAAAAATTGCCCTTGTCGTCTGCATCCAATTGAATGCCTTGTTGTCGCCAAACCTGCCAAGTTTTCGCCTGCCCAGATTTAAGCTCGCACCTTACGCAATGCCATTTTAAATCACTCATCACATCAAAATCGTGATGAGAGGTTGTGCCTTGTTTAAACGGATTATTAGTCATATTTGAAAATTAAAATATACTCATGTTTAAAAATGTAATAATCGCTTGATAATGCCCTATACCGCCAAATACCCTCTTTGTTCTGTTTAGCTCTATTGCCAGCCATGTTTTTTATGATAACACTTTTTAAACTTAAGCCCAATTTTTGTGCTTCATTTAAACAATAGAAACCAAGAGGAATCCATTTGCCGGCCGTATATTTATCACCAATAACAATAGCTAAATATCGGCCTTTTTCTAAAATTGACAAAGTGTTTTTTAAAACATCCGAAAATCTTTCTAAAAAATCATGTAAATCTTCAGCATTTGATAAATCTTCTTTTAGACTACTGAATTTAATTATATCTGCATAGGGCGGGTGCAAAATAGCCAGTTGAATATTTTTTTTCTTGTTTTGTTCTAAAATATCTTTAATTTTTCCAAAAGTGTTTGCGTTTGCGCTGTTGCCAACAACAGCAGTTGAAAAATAATTTTTAGGCTCAATATTTTTATTAACATAATCAACAAGTTCTTTTTGAATATCAACGCCTATAAAATTTCTTTCTAAGCTTTCTGCCTCATAGGCAGTTGTTCCACTCCCAACAAATGGATCAAAAACAACATCATCTTTTTTACTATACCTTAAAATAAGCTGGTGCGGTATTTGTGGCACAAAATTACCATGATAAAAACCATTATGCTTGCCCGTTTTATCTCGTTCGGGAATTATCCAAAGACTGTCAGTCCAAATCTCTGATTCTTTCCAGTCATCTAAATTTAAATCGTTAAAAATAGGCATATCATTTTATTTTTATATGGTATCATGTTTTATTATCTTTATCCAACTAAATTTTTAACTTGCTTTTAACTCAAAAAGGGCTAAAAATGCTATAATCATAATATGGAAAATACTAACAGGCTAAAAACCGAGCTTGAACAAAAATATAAGGCTATTTTGGATATCCACAGGAACAAAATAGACTTTAGTTTTTTTGTTGCCATTGACGAATATGTCAGACTAATTGATAAAAATGACTATTTAAGAGACTTACTGTTTGGCTCTAAGCCTTTTGCGACTTCCAACCCCCATAATTTGATAATTGAGCGAGGGCGGGAGATTGCCGATCTTAACCGAGTATTCAAAGATAAAAGCTCTTCCAATATATTTATAGCCTATTTTAACCTCTATGCCGTCTATGTCGGCGTTGAGGATATGGATTGCGGGCTTGAAAAAGACTCAGACTTTTTAAACGAAAACAGATTAAAAATGGTTAAACATTTGGAAAATATCAGAGACCGAGAAAAAATAGTCGGGCATGGCTATTTTTGGTTTAATAAAAGCAAATATCACGAATGGGCAAGGATTATCCACCATTACATCTTAGATTTGATAGATAATGACAAGAAAACCACTGTTATTGAAACAACGCCTATTGTTGAGACAACGGCCGTTGAAAAAGAAGAAGATATTAAAGCTAAGGTTGTGGAGGTTGTAGAAAAAGAAGAATGTATTAAATATAAATACGATTCAGCTAGTCAATTAGGCCAGTTTAATTTTAACGGCAAAGAGCTGGACTTTAGAGGCACAAGAGCCTTGGTGTTTAACTTTTTCTATATGCTTGATAAGATTGGCGACCAAGAATTTAAAACTTATCATGCTTTTAATAAGTATTTAACGGAAAATAATGTTGCCGAAAAAGTTGATTCGGTGTCTTTTCGGCAAAGCATAGACAATATTAACGACAGAATAAAAAAAGATATTGGCGATATTAAGGCTGTAATTGAATTAAAAGATAAAAATAATCCCAAAGGAATTAATTTTTATAAATGGAAAATAAAAATTTAAAAGATATGGAGCTGGTAATAGGTGTTGATAAGTAAGAACAAAGACAGTCCAAACGGACTGTTTTTTTGTTGGCAAAATCCATAGAAAAGCCATGAAAAAACCAATTTTTTTAATTTTCGTTTGGGGATACGCTGTGGCCATGATCAGCCAAGAATCCTTAGAACGATTTAAAAAGCTTTATTTCAAAAACTACGGAATCAAGCTAACCGACAAGGAGGCGCTACAAAAAGCCTTGCGGATTTTAAATTTAATAAGAATTGTCAGGAGTGGCGACCAATTTTGACTGGCTCGTTGCCCAAGCCAGTCAAAATTGGTCGTTTCAATATTCTTGTCGCTGATTATATCTGGGCATTTTTCTTAATTGGATTGATAAACTTTTTTTCTTTTTCGCGCGGGCGACAGCCCGCGAAAAAGAAAAAGTTACAATCTATAAGAGATACAGATAAGCTGATAAAAATTTAATTGTTCTTTTGAAAGACGCATACAAAAAAAGGAGCGAATCTAACTAAAGATCCGCTCCTAAATTTGAATCTTAGGCCAATTCAACCTGCTTCTCATAAAAGAGGTTGATTTGTTTGGGATAAGTGCTGACTGTTTGGCCGTCTTTATCCTTTTTCGCAATAACGATGTAGGACTTTAAGGCCTTTTCGCCAAACTTAACCCTGAACCCGCCGTTGTTCCATTGTTTAATGGTTAAACAATTGGTTTTCGGATTATACTTTTGAGCTTCATCCGCACCCCAACGGGCTAAGATTTGTTTTCTAACGAGACTTTCGGTAGTTTCCGAACCCGTCCAGTTAGAAGTGATGTTATTATTCATAACTTTAAATCACGGCCGATTGTTATTAAATATCCGTTGGCCGGCCATTTTAATGCCAAATCAGATAATGCCGAGACAAGCGACTGATAGCTTGCTTCTGTCAATGTGGAGATTTTTATAAATACTACATTTACCGAAGAAAAGCTGTTGCTAAAATGAGACATTATGATGTGGCCAATTTAATAATTTTATGTTTATTCCCGAGTATCAAAGTAAAAACAAAGATCGCAATGACCGACCGCAAAACTATTACAGCAATTTACGGTTGGTTATCTCTGGCACTTGTTTTGAATTTTACGAATTTTCCGAGCCGATTATGTATGGCAAAAGATTAAGGCAAAGACACCGCCAAGATGAAAACGAAGAAGAGCTTGAGGCTTTGGTTGTCCCCGACAACGCCATGAGCGAAGAAGACAAAATTTTAAGTTCGGCTCGCCGAGCTAAAAGAGGCGTTAGTCGGCTGGTGCGGTCTAACGCTTGGCAATGGTTTGATGTCAACAACAAACCTTATTTGCCGATCACTTTGACTTTAACTTTTGCCGACAGCATTAAAGATGTTGCGGTGGCCAATAGCCTATTTTCCGATTTTATCCAAAGACTGAATTATTCGGTTAATTTGATTGAGAGAAAATACGACCAGCAAAAAGCCAAGAAAAATTTGTTAAAATATTCCGCCGTCATTGAATTTCAAGACGAAAACAGAGGCGGGGTGGTTCATTATCATATGATTTTTTACAATTTGCCTAAAATGACAAAAATCTATGACCGCCTGACTAAAATTTGGGGCAAAGGCTATTTTTGGGTCGGAATTAAGACCAAAAACAGACAGCAAAAAGGTTTTAATTGTATAAATAACAACAAAAAATTAGAAAAAACCATTGAATATTTTACCAAATATATCACCAAAAGTTTTAATGACAGTCGATTAAAAAGCAAAAAGAAGTATTTTAACAGCCGAGAGTTGATTAAACCGCTGGAGCTGGAAGTTGAGGAGCTGATTGATTTGATTAAAAAACACATGCCCCAAGAAGCCTTGAGCTATGGAGCAGAAAATTTAGTTTATAAATACAAGCAACGAGAAAAATCGTTTAATTACCAGCGTTTTGATTTGGCCGATTATCCCGAGGCGTTGACTGAGGCGATGAGACTGGCCAACCTGTATTAGCCTTGCCAAAACGATTTTTAGCGGTTAAGATAATAGCGTTGACTCAATACAATTTATAAATCCGAGACTTTTTTAATTGTCGCCCGAAATGGGCAGTTCTGCCGATAATTTTAGTCTTCGGATTAAATGTATTGGGTCAACCAGGACTGCCCTTTTTGATTGCCAAAAATATGACAAATAACCAAGCGACAATTAAATATTTTCTTTACGCCCGCAAGAGCACGGATGAAGAAGACCGACAAATCACTTCCATTGCCGATCAAATTCGGGAAATGAAAAAGCTGGCCTCGGACAGAGGCTTGGCTATTGTTAAAATTTTTGAAGAATCCAGGAGCGCCAAAAATGTCGGCCGGCCGATTTTTAATGATATGCTAAGCCGAATAACCAAGGGCGAAGCCAAGGGCATAATCTGCTGGAAAGCGGACAGACTGGCTCGCAATATGGTAGACGGCGGAAATCTGATCAATATGCTTCAAAATGGCGTTATAGAGCATATCCAAGCATTTGACGGGCAATATCGACCCGAAGATAATGTTATTGTCTTGTCGGTGGCTTTCAGTTCGTCCACTCAATACAGCAAAGATTTGTCGGTTAATGTTAAACGAGGCATGACAGCCAAAGCTCGTAGGGGCTGGCTTCCCAACAAAGCGCCTTTGGGCTATTCCAACATAGCAGACGGCAAAAGAAATGAAAAAAGCATACTTCAACCCGATAAAAATTTTACTTTGGTGCGAAAATTATTTGATGCGGTGTTAAATAATAATGCTACCTTGGAGCAATTGGAAACGCAGGCCAAGCAAATGGGCTTAACCAGCAAACAAAGCAACAAACTGCACATTTCCACGATTTACCGAATATTAAACAATCCTTTTTATTACGGCAAATTTGAATGGCCGAAAAATAGCGGGAATTGGCACAAGGGCAATCATCAGAAAATGATTACGCCTGAGGAGTTTTTGACAGTTCAAGAAATACTAACGAGAAAAACCAAGGCGAGATTTAAAAAACACGACATCAAATATCGCGGTTTAATGACTTGCCAATTTTGTGGCGGAGCGATCACCGCTTCCAAGACGGTTAAGCGACAGAAAAACGGCAATGTTCACGAATACCTTTATTATCATTGCGGAAAAAAAATTGATAAAAATTGCTCGCAAAAAAGTTTTCCTTTGAAAGAAACAGATTTGGAAAATCAGGTTATGGTGATTTTAGAAAAAATAGAGATCCCGCAGGATATTTATACTTGGGCGATGAGTGAATTAAAGCAGGAAAATAATTTTGAAAAAGAAGCCAAACAAAAAATGGTTGAGACTCATAAGAAAAATTACGACAAAGAAGTCGGCCGGCTTCAAAAATTGATTGATATGCGGGCGGATGACGAAATAACTAAAGAAGAATACGCTAAAAAACGAGCTGAAGCGGAAAGCAAAAAAGACTATGCCGAAGAAAAAATAAAAGAGATCGAGGGCAATAACAAAATCTTTCTTGAGAAAGCCGACAAGCTGTTTAGCTTTGCCAGAGATGCTAAAGAAAAATTTAAAAACGGCACAGCCAAAGACAAAAAAGAGATTATTTTAAATTTAGGGTCAAACCCCCAAATTTTTAATAAAAACATAATGATTTCTTTGGATTTAGGCTTAAAACCCTTTGCCAAATACGCCGAGGGAGCAAGAGAAGAAATAGCTCGGGTCAAACCTGTTAATTTTGACTTAGGTAAAAGAAAAACAGCCCCAATTGGAACTGCTTTTCCTGTTATGAGCGGGTAACGGGAATCGAACCCGTATCTCTGCCTTGGCAAGGCAATATAATAACCATTATACGATACCCGCGCAATCTATCGCTATTTAAAATCACGAATTATATTTAAGCAAATCATCGTAGACCTGTCAACCAAAATATATCTTGTTAATTAACCCTGTGCCGCGGGAGGGACTTGAACCCTCACCCCCTTGCGGGGAACAGATTTTAAGTCTGTCGTGTATACCAATTTCACCACCGCGGCCAACCTCCTGTGGGGTATGTGGAGATGATGGGAGTTGAACCCATGTCTAACCGATCGCCAACGACACTTCTACCAAGATTAGTTTAATTTGTCGGTCACCGACGGCTAAAAATTAAACAAAAGCGCCGTCAATCAGCTGATTGAATTGTCGACCGCGACCGCTTCAGCGCGCGTTCGCAGCTTAGCCCGTTAAATGACACCGCTTATTAAACCTTGGGCTGGCTTAAGGCGATGGTCGCGGCCCTTAGGCGGCGACGGGAGCGAAAGCCGGCATGGCGAAAACGCCAGCCACCTTGCTCATGAAATTTTTGGCAATTATTTGCCTGCGGTCGTGATTAAGGCGGCAAACCGCACCCGCCTCTTGGCCATGCTGTCAGTCAATCAATCATCGAAGCCCGGCATCCCCAATTTCAAAAATTTTAAATAAAATTTTTAATTTAGGAAGGCGACTACGTCGCCTGTTATTTTGTTTTCAAAGTTCTCTTGATCTCTCTGTCCACATCTCGTTTTTTGATGGCTTCGCGCTTGTCGTAAAGTTTTTTGCCGCGAGCCAAAGCCAGCTCCAGCTTGACAAAATTGTTCTTAGTATAAAGCCGCAGGGGAATCAATGTCAAGCCCTTTTCCTGGGTTTTGCCAATCAAATAGTTTAATTCGTTTTTTTTCAAAAGCAAAGGGCGTTCGCGCGTCGGTTCAATCTCCAAAGAGGAAAATTTGTAAGGCGTGAAGTGCGCGCCGATCAAACACAGTCTCCGCGCGCCTCCGAGCTGACGCCAACTGACATGACTACCCTTTAAGCTGACTTGCCCCAACTTGGCCGCTTTAACCTCCGAACCGTTCAATGCCAAACCAGCTTCAAAATTTTCCAGAAGCTCATAATGGAAACCGGCTCCTTTATTGACGGCTAAAGACATAGGAGGATGAAAATAAATGAAACGGGATTGCCGCGCTCCTCGCTCTGCTCGGAGCTCGCAATGACAGGGGGTCGCGGGCAGATGAATCGACCCGTCACTTAATCGTCTTCACGAATATTCCACTCCGACAAACTACGCAAGGTTTTTTGATTGACAAGCTCCGAAACCACTCGCCGACGATAGTCAACGGATTCAATTACAGCCAGGGCCTGGGCATCGCCCTGATAATGACTTTTAACATGTTCCAGTTCGCGGTCTATTTCCGCGGGACTGGCAACGATTTTTTCCGCTTCGGCCACGGACCGCAAAATCAAAGCGATCTTCACCCGCTTAACCGCCTCTTCCTGCCAGTCAATTTTTAAATCTTCCCTGGTTTTTTTAATGCTTAACAGGTAGTCTTCAAAACGTCCGCCGTAGCCGGTGACCCGATGTTCCATTTCCGCAAGCATCATTGCCAACTCGGACGACACCAACTCCGCCGGCAGTTCGCCGATTTTCGCTTGCGCCACCAGGCGATCAAGCATGGCGACACGCGCCTGATCATGGGCTTCGCGATGTTTTTGGTCCAACCAATTTTTTCTCAAACTATCTTTTAGATCATCCTGATTCTTGGCGCCGAACGCGCGCGCGAAGTCGTCGGTCAAATCCGGCAACTGCCGTTCGTAAATTTCTTTAATGATCACCGAAAATTCAACCTTTTTACCGGCCAAATGTTTCTGCCAGTGCGTGGCCGGATAGTTTAAAACGAAGTCGCGCGTCTCATTCTTGTCCGCGCCCATAAGTTTTTCGTCAAAACCGGGAATAATATAATCCTTGCCCATAATGACAGCCACATCCTGGCTTTGACCCCCGTCCACCGGTACTTTGTCCAAAAACATTTTAATATCCACAACGACTTTGTCGTTCGCCGCCACCGGTCTATCCGCCGCCGCTTCGCGGACGCGCGATTCTCTCAGTTGCTCTGTCAGCCGATCAATTTCTTCCTGATTTTCTTTAACCGATTCAATGGCTAAACCCAAATTTTTATACTCACCCAAAATAACCTCGGGCAACAAACCGACGGTTACTTTAAATTCCAAATCATTGCCGGGCGCCAATTTCTTAATATCCAATCGCGGCTCGCCAATTATTGGCCGCGGGCATTCTTCGGCCAACAGTCCGTCCAATTTTTTGGCCAACCATAATCTGGCGGCCTCTTCCCACAGCGCCATCTCGCCGACACGGGCTTTCATGACTTCCAAACTGGCTCTACCCGGACGCCAACCCGGCACTTTTATTTCCCGCGACAAACGCTCGGCGGATAATGGCAAATACTTATGCAGATCCGCCGTTTCCACTGTAACGGTTAATTCCATTTTAGCGTCACCGATAATATTTTTTTCCACTTTCATAAAAATTGAAGGGGTTAACGGTTTTAACCGATTAACCCCGAAATAACCTATTTTCCTCCAAATTTTCCTCCAAAACAATGACAAGGGTCTGCGGGTTGCCAACCGGGCTGATTTTTGGCCTGCAAAAAGTAGTCCGCGGCTCTTAGTTTAAACTTTTCTTTGACAAATTCCAAATTTTTTTTGGACAACCGCTCGCCATCTTCCGGAGCCAAATAAAACTGACGCGGATTGCCGATGGCCAACTCGGTAAAGCTTATTAGCTTCAACAAAGCCGACCAAAACATCACATAGCGATTTGGCTCATCATCAACCAGGCAAATAGCCCGCCAGTCGTTCAATGTCGTTTCTTTCATTGATTCCTCCAAAGAACTAATTTATATCAATAAACCGATTATTAACAAAGCGATGATGTTGACGATTTTAATCATGGGATTGATGGCCGGACCGGCAGTATCTTTGTAGGGGTCGCCCACGGTGTCGCCGGTAACCGCCGCTTTATGGGCGTCGGAACCTTTGCCGCCGAAGTGACCGGACTCAATATATTTTTTGGCGTTATCCCAGGCGCCGCCGCCTGAAGTCATGGAAATGGCCACAAAAATTCCCGTCACAATGCAACCGATTAACAAACCGCCCAAGGCCTCCACACCCAAGAACAAACCGACGACAATCGGAGCTAAAACCGGAATCAAAGCCGGCAACACCATGGCCTTGATGGCCGCTCCGGTAACAATATCCACGGTCTGTCCGTAATCCGGACTCTCGGAGCCGGTCATAATACCGGGTTTGTCTTTAAACTGCTGACGGACATTTTCCACCACGCTGCCGGCGGCCCGACTAACCGCCTGCATGGCTAAAGCGCCAAAATAGTAAGGCAGCAAACCGCCGATCAAAAGACCGATCATGACTTTATGATCATTGATTAAAAACTGAAAGCCGTCGCCGGTGCTGTTGGTGAAATCGGCAAACAGCACCAGTGCGGCCAAAGCGGCCGAACCGATGGCATAACCCTTGGTCACGGCTTTGGTGGTGTTGCCCACGGCGTCCAAGGGATCGGTAACATCGCGCACCGACTGATCCAACTGGGCCATCTCGGCGATACCGCCGGCGTTGTCGGTAATCGGACCGTAAGCGTCGATGGTGACGATAATGCCGGCCATGGACAGCATGGCCACTGCCGCGACAGCGATGCCGTAAAGACCGGCCAGGGCGTAAGCGCCGCCAATAGCCGCGGCAATGACGATCACCGGCCAGGCCGTCGACTTCATGGAAACCGCTAAACCGGTAATAACATTGGTGCCGTGACCGGTGACGGAACTCTGAGCGATGTCTTTAACCGGCTGATACTTGGTGGAGGTGAAGTATTCGGTAATCACCACCATCAAAGCCGTCACCGCCAAACCGATCAAACTGGCCAAATATAAATTAGTCGCGCTGTAAACACTGTTGTCAGTCATGAAGTAGCGGGTAATCGGATAAAAAGCCGCGGCCGATAACAAACCGGCGGCGATCAAGCCCCTGTAAAGCGCCATCATGATATTCTGGCTCTTGCCAAGCCGAATAAAAAAAGTGCCGATGATGGAAGCGATAATGGCCACGCCGCCCAAAACCAAAGGATAAATAACGGCGTTGGGGAAATTGACCAAAACCAAGGTGGCCAGCATCATGGCAGCTACGATGGTTACCACATAAGTTTCAAATAAGTCGGCCGCCATGCCGGCGCAGTCGCCAACATTATCGCCGACATTGTCGGCAATCACCGCCGGGTTCCTGGGGTCGTCTTCCGGAATGCCGGCCTCAACTTTACCGACCAAATCGGCGCCGACATCAGCCGCTTTGGTGAAAATGCCGCCGCCCAAACGGGCAAAAACACTGATCAGGGAACCGCCGAAACCCAAACCGATCAGCGCGTGCACATCGCGAGTAAACCAATAAAAAGCCGTGGTCCCGAGAAGCGCCAAACCAACCACCAGCATACCGGTCACGCTGCCGCCGCGCACCGCCACGTCCAGGGCCTGTTTCAAACCGTGAGAAGCGGCCTGAGCGGTGCGGACATTGGCTCTGACGCTGACATGCATGCCGATATAACCGGCCGCGGCCGACAACAAAGCGCCCAACAAAAAACCGGTGGCCACCGACCAGGACAAACTATTGACCAAACCGATAACCACAAATAACACCACGGCCACAATGGCGATGGTTCGGTACTGGCGATCCAAATAAGCGCTGGCGCCGGTTTGAATGGCCTCGGCGATGGAACGCATTTTATCAGAACCAGCCGGCATTTTTAAAATGCGCCAAATGAAATAAGCGCCATAGGCCAGAGCCAAAACGGCGCTGCCCACGATCAAGCTAAAAAGCAAAGTGGAAGACATACGATTTATAAAAATTAATTATTCTTTTTTATTTTCGGCTTCGCCGGTTTCCACCAACGCGTTTTTCTTCGGACGGCCACGTTTTTTCGGTTTCGGTTCAGGCGCTTCTGTGGCCGGCTCGGTTTCTTTTATTTCAGCTTCCGGTTCAGCCGTTGCCGTATTTTCCTCTTCGGCCTTAACTTCCTCGGCGTTTTCCGTTTCAGCCGCCCGGGCTTCTTCGGACGAGGCCTGAATCTGTTCGGCTTCGCTGTCGGCAATGTCAATCTTCCAGCCGGTCAGATGAGCTGCCAAACGCACATTTTGTCCGCTCTTGCCGATTGCTAAAGACAGCTGATCGGCCGCCACCTTCACCATGGACCGATGCTGATCTTCATTCAAGGTCACCGATTCGACTTTGGCCGGCGACAAAGCGTTGGCGATAAACTCAGCCGGCTGATCGCTGTATTCAATGATGTCAATCTTTTCTCCGCCCACCTCGCGAATGATAGTCTGGATGCGGGCGCCGCGCTGGCCGACACAGGAGCCGATCGGGTCGATATTTTCATTGGCGGCCAAAACCGCCACTTTGGCGCGCCAACCGGCCTCGCGGGCCACACCCTTGATTTCAATCAAGCCGTTGGCGATTTCCGGAATTTCCAAATAAAAAACTTTTTTCAAAATTTCATCCGCGACGCGCGACAATAAAATTTCCGGACCGCGGGCCGAAGAGCCGACTTCTTTGACATAAACCTTGAGGCGGTTGCCGGTGGAATAACGCTCGTTTCTGATCTGATCTTCCGGCAAAATCAAACCGATGACCTTGCCCAAATCAACCAACACCACGCGGCCTTCGCGCCGTTGCACCACGCCGCTGATAACCTCATGTTCTTTATCTTTGAATTCGCTCAAAACCATATCGCGTTCGGCCTCGCGCAAACGCTGGATAATCACCTGCTTGGCGGTTTGCGCCGCCATGCGGCCGTATTCATCGTGCGCCTCCAGTTCGGTTTTAATCTCGTCACCAACTTGATATTTAGCGTCAATGGCCAGCGCTTCGGACAGCTGAATTTCCGTTTTGGCATTAAAACGACGCAATTCGGCCTCTGCTTCCTCACTGATCGCCGGCGCCTCTTCGCCTGCCGGCGCTTCAGGCACCTCTGGCAAATCTTCCACCACGGTTTTAATGTCATAAACTCTGGTCTTGGCGGTTTCCGGATCAAAGTCCACTTTAATGTTTTGATTTTTTTCGCCATAATCTTTGCGATAAGCCGCGGCCAAGGCCGATTCGATGGTGGCGATCACCGCCTCATAGCTCAGTCCCTTTTCCTCGCAAATCTGTTTAATGGCGTTAACGATTTCACTCATATTATTGCTTCACATAACGAAGGCCGCGCCAGACTCAACGCGATGCCGCTGGTTACGTTTTTGGTGATTTATGATTTTAATAATAACACGTTTCATGTTCTACAATCTATAATCTGATGAAAAAAGGCCAGTATACGTATACCGACCTTAACATTTTTAGTATAACAAAACGATTGTGAGCTGTCAATGTGACGGCTGTCGGATATTGAACTTTGGATACACTTTCGGTGCCGAGCGCCATATACTCCCACTTCCTTGGCAAGACGGACTTGGGCTGTTTTTAGTAAAAAATCATTGCTATTGACTTTTTTTCTAATTTATGATATAATTATATATTAAGTTAAATTATTGTTTTTTTACAAAATGGGGGCAAAAATGCTCAAAAAAATAACATTAGTGGTGTTTTTTTCACTGTTGGCGGCGGGCTGCGGGTCCATCCGGCCCGGCTCCATCAACGCCCGCGACGACTTACGTCTGCGGCGCGAGGCCGCGACAGTGGCAAACCAAATCCAAAACGATTCGCTTGATTTCGCGATCAAGCGCCAATCGTTCTTAGGGGGCGAGTCGGCACTCCGAGGAACCGACACCGGTCTGACCAGGCCGGGACTCATAATAAACCGGTACAACAATCGCAAAGTAAAATTTGAGATTGTGCGTGACGGGCGAATCGTCGCCGCCTACACCCTGGGCGGCAGTGGCCAGGGACCGTTTGAACAAAACGCCCGACTGCCGATCGGGCGCTACGCAGTAAATTTTTATGACTTTACGGTGAAGGGTCAGTATCTGACCAGAACCGAAAGTCTAGAGGTGACCAACCAGGCCAATCAATTCGGCCCCGACGGCACCGCGCACCATTTTATCATTCAAAATTAAACATCGCCACATAATAACCCGCAAACAATTTGCTGGTTATTTTTTATTTCTCTCTTGTTCGATGTTTATTTTAAAACTTAGCGCTCGTATCCGGCAAGCGCGAGAAAATAAAATAAGCGATGGCATAGGCGGCGGTAATAATGATCAAACCGATAATCGCCACTTTCAAGGTGTGCTGAGCGCGCGACACCTTGTCAATGTTGCCGCCGGCCGTCATCCAGTTAAAACCGGCCACGATGATCAGAATAACGAAAATCGTTCCCAGGAGCCCCAAAAAGACGGTGATAATGTTAGCCACGTATTCGGTCAGGGTGGTTTCGTTGGTTTTGTTGCCATAAGCCGAAGCGCTGCGATCGCCCTGATCTTCAATGTCAATGATGGTATTCTTGTCCAGCAAATCCAAGGGCGTGACGCCGGCAGCCGCGGTTGTCAACGGCGCCAAAGACCACAACAACAAAATGGATAAAAAAAGTTTTGTCATATGCTCACTACGCGTTTAAGCAAAAAGACCCAAATGGCGTAAGCGGCCACAATAATCAGCAGGCCGATGATGGCCACCTTGATGGTGTGATCGGCTCGGGAAACTTTGTCCGCGTTGCCGCCGGCCATCATCCAGGTGTAGCCGGCGTAAATTATCAAAACGGTAAAAATCGTGCCCAAAAGACCTAAAAAAACTCCGACCACGCCGCCGACATAATCGGTCAAAGTGTTGACCGTGGTTTCCTGACTATAACTCGGCTGATTGGCGATAACATTGCCCAAACGACTGGCAGCCGTAGCCGCGAAGCTGAAATTCGGCAGAATCAACAGCCAAAGGACCGATATTAAAATTAACCGATGTTTAAATTTCATATCAATACGGCTCAATGTAAGTCTCGTCCGGTGTTAACAGGGGCTTGCTGATACGACCCAGGACAAAAACAGTCACGGCGTAAGCGGCCACCACCACGATTAACCCCAGGACAGCGGCCTGAATCAGGGTTTGCGCTCTTTTGACCCGATCTTCATTGCCCATGGCCGTCATCCAGGTGTAACCGCCGTAAATAATTAAAATTAAAAATATCACGCCTAAAAAAGACAGGGTAACGGAAATGATATTGCCGATAATCGGTTCCACATTGCGCTGCTTGGTATCAAAACCGGCTCGCTCGCCCACCGGAGCGATCATTTTATTGAAAGCGTCTTGTAAATTAACGGCCTGAACCGATTTAAGCGAAACAAGAGTCGCCGTTATTATTAAAACGCCGATGATTAACCATTGTTTAGTCATAAAGCGGGATTTAAATCCAGACTGCCGCCAATAAAAACCGCGATGGCGTAAGCGGCCACCACGATCACCAAACCGATGACGCCCGCCGCTATCAATTTCTGAGCCAAAGCCACTTTGGCCGACTGACCGCCGGAAACCAGCCACATCCAGCCACCGGCCATTATCACCATCAAAAACAACACGCCGACAAAAGACAAAACGATATTCAAGGCGTTGCCGCTCAACTTTAACAAATCTTTATCGTTAAAACCGGCCTTGGCCGCGGTTTCATCCAGGCCGCCGAGAGCCCAAGCGCGCGCGGTTAACGATAACCAAACCGCAATCAGCCCGATCAAGTAACCAGAATTTTTGACTAAATTCATAGCGAACAACAAACAACACCGATTATTCTTCAAACTCTTGATATTGCTTATTATTAAAAATTATTTGGCCAGAAAATTATCAGCCACGAAGGTGGTGATGGCGTAAGACGACAAGACAATCACCAAACCGATGATGGCGGCTCGGATTAAGGACTGCGCCGTTTTAACCCGACTGTCGTTGCCGGCCGCCGTCATCCACATAATGCCGCCGGCAATCATCAACACCAAAAAAATGACACCCAAAAAAGCCAGCAGCGCGCCGATGACGCGTCCGGCTTCTAGGGCCAAGCTCGCGCTGGCCGCGCCGCCGGCGCCTTTGGGCAAACCGCCGGTGGAGGCGGCCTGGTCCAAACCGTAATTGGAGCTTTTGGCATCGGAGGCCCGCGCCGCGAAAAAAGGCGCCAAAACCAAAATTGCCAGGAATAATAAAAGACCGATTTTTTTCAACATAAACCAGCTGCTTTAATCAAGACGTCTTTGGCCGAACCGACCGGCCAAAGACGTCCCGACAAAGTCGGAACGCCGATTCTTGTTATTGAGTGATGGTGTTTTCCAACTGATAAATGGAGTCGCCGGAAACGTTGATAGCGCCGGTAGCCAAGAGGTAGGAACGCAGGATATAAATAGACACCGCGTAAGCCGATAAAACAATCAGCAAACCGACCACGCCGGCGCCCAACAAACTTTTCGCTTCGGAAATTTTATCGTCATTGCCCGAGGCCGTCATCCACTTGAAACCGCCGATTAAAATGATAACGATGGCGATAACGCCCAACAACCCAAGCATGATGTTAATCACATTGGCGGCGATGGTGCGCGGGTCTTTGCGGCCCATGCCAATGTCATTAAAAGATGAATAGCCGACGGAATTGTCAAACGGATCTCCCCAAGGATTCAGAGCCAAGGTTTTGGCCGGAAACGCCAACAAACCGATCGGCAGCGCGATTGACAAAAGCGTCACCAGACTTAAAATGTGTTTGGAAATTTTTCTCATAAGCCACCCCCATTCTAATTGTAAGGTGAAAACCCCACTTAGAATTTATTAATTTTTAAATTTGTTTTCATTATAACACTCTTGGCATAAAACAACAAACAGCAATCGGTTGGCCTTCCGGCTAAGTGTGCTACAATAATTAGACCGCTTATGTCAGACTCTTTTTTAAAAATCAACCGCCTGGCGAACTGGCTGCTTCTGGCCCTGTTGGCGGGATTGTTTATCTGGCAGGCCGGCTTCAAAACCCTTGACCCCGATTTGGGCTGGCACTTGAAATTCGGTTCCGATATCGCCGCGAGCGGCCACTTGCCCCGCGACCAGACGCAGTTATGGAGTGTTCAGGGCGATTGGGTGGATCACGAATGGCTGAGCGACTGGCTGAATTTTCAGCTCTATCAACACACCGGCTATGTCGGTTTAACGGCTCTTTGGGCTTTTATCGTCCTGGCAGTTGTGTTTTTGTTGTGGCGGCAACTTAAACCGCGCTCGGCCGGCGCCGATTTATTTGTCGCGCTGTGGCTGATGCTGGGACTGGCCTCGCTTTATCCGCACCTGGGACCGCGACCGCAACAATTATCCTGGTTATTTCTGGCGATCTTACTGCTGCTTTTAAGGCGACTGACGCGCCGGGCGCGCTGGCGCGAGACAATCGCGGTTATTGTTTTGTTGTGGTTTTGGTCTGCCATGCACGGCAGTTTTGTGATTGGCTTGGCAATTTTAGCTCTCTGGTCCGGCCAGGAATTATGGTTAAAACACCGGTCAAAAAAACATCTTGCGTTGCCTCTTACAGCCGGTTTGGGCGGATTGGCCGCTACCTTTTTAACCCCTTACGGCTGGTCGCTCTATGATTTTTTACTGACTTATCGCCACGGCGCTTATCTGCGCTACATCAGCGAGTGGAAGGCGATTTGGGTTTGGCCTCTTAACTACTGGCAACTTTTGGCCATGGCCACTCTGACGGCCATAACTTTAAGTTGGCTGATTTTTAAACCACGGCCGCCTTTGCCTTTATGGCTTTGGCTGACCGATGGTCTGTTGCTTATCATGAGCGTGATTTCTGCTCGCCACTGGCCGCTGGCTTTTGTGGCGGTCAGCTTGACTTTGGTGGCGATCTTTAAAGACCTTAACTGGCCGTTGGCGACCGAGCGGTCTTCGCGCGCCGTCACCGCCATTCAGCTGGCACTGCCCTGGCTTTTGACGGCCACTGTCTGGTGGACCGCGGTTAATTTGGTTTTATTCCGTGATCCCTGGATGCGCTTCTGCGGCGACTATCCCTGCCAGACAACCGCCTGGCTGAAAAATCAACCGCGCTACAGCCGGTTGAAATTGCTTAATCACTATAATTATGGCGGCTGGCTGATTTGGTTATGGCCCGACAAATCGCTGTTCATTGACGGCCGATTGCCGCAGTATCCCTTAAACGGCCACAGCTTACTGGAAGATTATTTTGAATTTGAAGATTCGGCCAAGCTGGCCGGCAAACTTGATTCTCTGCAGATTGACGCTGTTTTGTGGCGCGATCAAGCACCCGACATTCACTTGAACTGGTTGGATAAATTTTTGGGCTTTAACGAAACCGCGTTGCGGCCAAAACGCGATGAATTGAAACAATTTTTGGACAATTCTCCAAACTGGCGACGCGTGGTATCGGATCAGGCCAGCGTGCTTTATATAAGAAAAAATCGTTTATAACTATGGACTTGGCCGATTATCGGGTTAATCCCGCAACCAATCATTTTTGGCACCGCTCCCGTCTGGAACTGATTGATTACTTGGCCGGACAAGCGGGTCCGGCCGCGAACATAGCGGCCGTGGGTTGTGGCACCGGCGAAGAGTTGATCGCCTTATCCAAATTCGGTTCGGTTATCGGTTATGACAAGCAAGCGCGCGCCCTTAAGCCGGTGGCTGATTTTGATTTTGAGCTTCAACAACACGACATAGAACAGTCGCCTCTGCCCGTCGCTTCTGATGTTGTTGCCGTTTTTGACGTTTTGGAACATATAGCCGATGACCATCGCGCCTTAATCAACCTGGCCCGATCTCTTAAGGCAAACGGGAAATTACTAATAACCGTACCAGCTTATCCCTGGCTGATGAGCAGTCATGATGAGGCCCTGGGGCATTACCGGCGTTACTCGCGCAGCGTCTTGCGTCGGCGCTTATCGGAAGCCGGCTTTTGTCTGGAAAGCTGCGGCTACTGGAACGCTCTTTTAGCTCCCGCCATTATCATTTTCAGACTGCTTAAAAAATTGCTGCCGCCGAAAACCAAACAATCCGAAGCCGCGGCTTTGCCGAAAATTATCAATACTTTAGGCCGCTTGATTTTAACGAGCGAAGTTATCTGGCTGCGCTTTGGCGGCCGCCTGCCCTGGGGCATCAGTTTATACGCGATAGCGCGAAAACCAACAACGAACAATATAAAGTAATTTGATCCCCAAAACATGACACTGGATATTATTCTGCCAATCTACAACGAGGAGAAAATTTTGGCGGACACTGTTAATTTATTGTTATCATATTGCGAGCGGCATTTGTCTGACGACTGGCGACTACTGCTGGCGATCAACGGTTCGGTTGATCGGTCTTGGACAATCGCCGAAGACCTGATTCGTCAATCGCCCCGATGTTTCCGGTTGACCTTGCCGGAAAAGGGCAAGGGGCGGGCGCTGAAGGCCGGCGCGCTGTCAAGCCAAGCCGATTTAATTGTTTACCTGGACGCCGACTTGGCCGTGGACTTAAACGACTTGAAGCCGTTGCTTGATTTGACGACTTCCGGCGATTTTGACCTGGTGGTCGGCTCACGCCTGTTGCCCGCCTCGCAAACCAACCGCGGCCCCTGGCGCGAGCTAACATCCCGTTTTTATAATCGGCTGGTCAGTCGCCGATTGGGTTATGCTTTAAGCGATTGGCAGTGCGGTTTTAAAGCGTTTAACCGCCGAAAATTACGGCAAATCATTCTTCAGGTTCAAGCCGATGACTGGTTTTTTGACACTGAATTTTTGGCCCGTTCTCTGCAAGCCGGCTGCCGCATTGGCGAATTGCCCATTCACTGGTCGGAAAATCGCTATGCCAGACGGCACAGCAAACTGCGGCCTTTGCGCGATGGTTTGGTTTGCCTGAAAAAACTTTGGCGACTGAAACATCAACTTATCATCAATAAATCCGATTGATTTTTTTGTTAAAAATCACTATACTAAGAGAGAAATTTATGCCCATTCCTCAGTTGGATCGCGCTCCTCTGCCACGGCGCGCCCGCGAACACTGGCGGGCGCGTCACGGCGCGCCGCCGCCCAAAAATTTATCGGACTTTTTCCGACGCATCTCCTGGATTAAATTGACATTGCTGATTATTGGCGGCGTTCTCGGGGTGGTGGTTTTAATGTTTGTTTTTTTCGCCCTAACCCTGCCTTCGCCGGAAAAACTTTTGGAGCGGCAGGTGGCTCAAAGCACCAAAATTTATGATCGCGAAGGCGCGACGGTGATTTACGAAATTCACGGCGACAAAAAACGCACACTGGTCGCCTTGGATCAGATTCCTCAAGATGTTAGAGAAGCCACGGTGGCCATTGAAGATAAAAATTTTTACCAGCATGGCGGTTTTTCCGTCTGGGCTATTTTGCGCACTGCCATCACCAATATCATATTCAATCGCAGCGGCGGCGGCTCTACCCTGACCCAACAATTTGTCAAAAATGCCCTGCTGACCAACGAAAAAAAATACACCCGTAAAATCAAAGAGGTGATCTTGGCTTATCGGCTGGAAAATAAATTTTCCAAAGACGAAATTTTACAGATGTACTTGAACGAAATCCCTTACGGCTCCAGCAATTACGGCGTGGAAGCGGCCAGCCAGTTCTATTTCGGCAAACCGGTCAAAGAAGTTAATCTGGCCGAAGCGGCCATCTTGGCCGCTCTGCCGCAAGCGCCTTCCCGTTACTCGCCCTACGGACAAAACATAGATTTGCTGATCGGCCGCCAACAATACACTTTGGATCAAATGGCCAAACAGGGTTACATTACTCAAGCCGACGCCGACCAGGCCAAAAAAACGGAAATTAAATTTCAGCAACGCCTGGAAAACATCACCGCGCCTCATTTTGTCATGTATATCAAACAACTTCTGGAAGACAAATACGGCACCAAGGAGGTGGAGCAGGGCGGTTTGAAAATCTACACCACTCTGGATGTTAAAAAACAACAAATCGCCGAAGACGCCATCAAAAATCAGGCGGACAAAAATGAAAAAAATTACAATGCCAGCAACGCCGCCCTGGTATCACTTGATCCCAAAACCGGCGAGGTGTTGGCCATGGTTGGATCGCGTGATTATTTTGACGATAAAATCGACGGTCAATTCAATGTGGCCATCGCGCCGCGCCAACCCGGCTCCTCCTTCAAACCGGTTGTTTATGCCGCGGCTTTTAGTTTGGGCTACACGCCGGACACCATGGTTTATGATACGGTCACCAATTTTTCCACCGACCCGAACAAAAAATACGAACCGCACAACTACGACAGCGCCGAACACGGTCCGGTCAGCTTCCGTCAAGCCCTGGCTGGCTCCTTGAACATTCCGGCCGTCAAAGCCATGTATCTGGCCGGTGTGGACAATGTTTTGAAGCTGGCGCAAAAACTAAATTATTCCACCTTGAACGACAAAGATCGTTTCGGTTTATCGCTGGTTTTAGGCGGCGGTGAAGTCAAGCTTTTGGAGCACACCAATGCCTATTCGGCTTTTGCCACTGCCGGCGAAGTGCCCGACTTAATCATGATTAAAAAGGTGGAAGATAATGATGGTCGTGTTTTGGAAGAAACCAAAGACATTAAACGCCACGAAGTCTTGTCCGCCAATGTGGCCAAAATGATTAACAGCATTTTGTCCGACAACAACGCCCGCGCTTACATTTTCGGAGCTAAAAATTATCTGACTTTGCCCGACCGCCAAGTAGCCGCCAAAACCGGCACCACCAACGATTACCGCGACGCCTGGACTATCGGCTACACACCGTCTTTGGTCACCGGTGTGTGGGTGGGCAACAATGACAACAGCGAAATGAAACGAGGCGCCGACGGCTCGCAGGTGGCCGCGCCTATTTGGAATCGCTTTATGCGCGAGGCCCTCTTGGGTACGCCGGCGGAAAATTTGGCGACCGATTACGCCATTGATCCGGCCACGCCGCCCATTTTGCTGGGCCGGGATTTTGGCGCGCAAAAAATTAAAATAGACCGGGCCTCCGGCCTCTTGGCCAACGATCAAACACCCGATACTTTTATTGAAGAAAAGTCCTATCTGCAACCCCACGACTTGCTATATTTTATTAACCGCAACAATCCGCTTGGTCCCCCGCCGGCCAATCCGACCGACGATCCGCAATTCACGGCCTGGGAAGCCGGCGCCAAACAATGGATTGACCGGCAACAACAAACCAATCCCGATTTTTCCACAGCCACGCCGCCGACCGACTACGACAACGCGCATCAAGACGGCCTGAAACCGACCTTTACGGTTAACGGTCTGGCTGACGGACAAACCATTGCCGAGCCGTTGCCAATCATAAGCGTTGCGGCCAGCGCTCCCCGAGGCGTCAACCGCGTAGAATATCTGGTTAATGATTTAACCTTTGCCGTTAATTACACCACGCCTTTCGCGCTGAATCACTCTTTGAGTTTTTTGCGCAACGGATCGCAAAAAATCACGGTCAAGGTCTGCGATGATTTGGATAACTGTTCCAGTCAAAATTTTAATGTCACCTTAAATTTATCCCAAACAACGAGCGGCTCTTTTGGTTTGCGCTGGCTGGCGCCAACCGCCAACAGTCAGCTGACCGCCAAGAATCTGCCACTTAGTTTGCAAATCTCGCTCACCTCTCCGGAAAATATCGCCGTCATCAAGTTTTTCGTCCAGGCCCCGCACCGCGATCCGGAACTGGCGCAAACCAAAAAAATGATTCGCGCCGACACCGAGCAGGGTTCTTGGCAACCGGATCAGACACCCAGCGGCGATTATCAATTTTGGGCCGAAGCCATCGGCTGGCAGGGAGCCATCAAGACTACGGAAAGGGTGACGGTTAAATTCTAAAGTCCAAAGTCACCCCGGCGACTGCCGGCATCCAGGGTTAAAATAAATTAACACGACAATAAAGTCATTTTTTATTTAACAGTTTTAAACCCTGGACCCCGGCAGTAGCCG
>Ga0172371_10001531_pt1 | contig 36844 bp, 34 predicted proteins | sample Lak12m_FD_114543 | JGI IMG/M metagenome (GOLD analysis project Ga0172371, IMG submission 114543) | Freshwater microbial communities from Kabuno Bay, South-Kivu, Congo - kab_022012_12m | ecosystem: Environmental > Aquatic > Freshwater > Lake | place: Democratic Republic of the Congo: South-Kivu... | reverse complement strand
GGTACAAAAACATATCTTTCAACCCTTTTTTACAACCAAGGAGCATGGAACCGGACTTGGTCTAGCTATTTCAAAAAGAATAATTTCTGCTCATAAAGGAACGATCGATTTAGAGAGTTTTCCGGGAGGTTCAATTTTTTACATCAAATTCCCAATCGCGAAGTCTATTATATGAGGTTTGTATGAGTGCAACCATATTAGTTGTTGATGACGAAGAGAATGCCGTAAAAAATATTGAGACTTTTTTGAAATCTCGTGGCTATGAAGTATTCTGCGCGACTAAACTAGCAGATGCTCGGAATTACCTGCGCCAGGAAAAAGCAGATGTTATTCTGCTTGATGTATTATTGCCAGATGGATATGGTCCGAGTCTACTTGAAGAAACAGCAAACATGCCCAATCGTCCACCAATAATTTTAATCACTGCCTTCGGGGAAATTGATATGGCTGTTGATGCAATGAAAAATGGCGCGCATGATTTTCTTCAAAAGCCAATCAAACTCGAACAATTAGAGAAATCAATTCAACGCGCCACTGATATTGTAGCGATGAGAAGAGAGCTCGCTCACTTACGAAGTAACCGCCAAGCGCAAATGGACTTTATCGTTGGTTCAACTTCAACAATGCGCTCACTCATCAACCAAGCTCAAAGAGCAGCCGAAATGTCTGTCTCAGTGCTCATTACTGGAGAGACAGGAACCGGGAAAGAGGTGTTGGCAAATGCAATCCATCAAATGGGACCTCGCTCTTCTAAACCCTTCATCCCGATCAACTCGCCCGCGATCCAAAGCACAGTGATTGAGTCAGAATTGTTTGGTTATGAAGCTGGCGCTTTTACTGGCGCAGAAAAACGCAAACCAGGCTTAATGGAAGTAGCGGATGAGGGAATTCTCTTTCTGGATGAGATCTCTGCGATGCCTGTCGATATGCAAGCAAAACTATTACGCGCTATCGAAGAACGTGCCTTCATGAGAGTAGGTGGAACAAATACAATTAAAGTTGACGTAGAGATTATCGCTGCTTCGAACAGGAATCTTCAAAAAATGTTGGACGAGGGATTATTTCGGGAAGATCTTTATTACCGGTTAAAAGTGGTTGACCTCCATATTCCTCCTTTACGCGACAGAAAGGAAGATCTCCCAGAACTAGTTGGTCTATTCATTAGAAAAAATAATCAGCGCATGGGAGTGAATATCACCGATATTACACCAAAAGCAATGCAAGCTTTAATGGAACATCAGTGGCCAGGTAATATACGCGAATTAAGAAATGTAATCGAGCGAGCAGTCCTTTTTTGTGATGAAAGCGCTATCGATATCCAACATCTACCAGCAGATATTGTCTAATTATGGATTGTCCCAGATCATAAAATCTTTGTGAATACAAAATTTGTCTTGATCGCTTATCTGCAGACAAACTTTATAATCGATCAAACTACCATTTGGAGCTTCAATCGGTGGTAATAAGGCAAAAGCTTTTCCATCACTTTGGGTTGGTGGCATATTAATGGAATAGACCGTTTGATCAGGGAACTCGACAATCAATTCCGCTTTAATATTTGGCTGCGGTTCATCCCAATTTGAAATCATAATCCCAATTTCCTGAATCTGGTTTTGTGCCAACATTGGATACTTCTCCCAAACATCAAGCACAATCTGACGTTCATCAGCCCTGGGAGTCTCAGGATTTTCCTGAGGAATAGGCGTAATCTCAGAGAGGTTTATATCTGTAGTAGGGGTTGGGTATGAAATATTATTGGTATAAAGGTATTCATAAGAATAACCCAAAGGCTCAGGTCGAATTTGAGCTCCTTCTACTGCATTCGGATCATATAATAAACATAATTCCGTGAAACATTGACGAGTAACTTGATGATTCATAGAGGATACATGCTGGATGGGTGGTCCAAACATCCCGATTCCACCATGATCAGAGATATAATCCCAGAAATAATTTGGAATCTCGTAGCCCTCAGTTTCTTGAACTGTATAGAAAAAATTTTCAGGATCCCCACTGTATGGTCTAGTAGGTTCAATCACTAAATTTAATTTTTCGGGTAAAGATAATAAATAAATGCTATCGGGGTCATTAATATTTACAGAGACTAAAACTAAATTTTCGAAGATTTGCTGCCAGGTACCATCTTGAGTCATAAAAGCACCTGAAATTGCAAATCCTGTAAAATCGGCGCCATATTTCTCCACAAATTCAGAAAAGATAGGATCGACCTGATGGTAAGACTCCATAATGGCGTTAGATTGTTTTACTGTCGGTGAACACTCACCACCACAAGCCCATAATCCATAAGGCATTAAATGAGTAATCGCTTCTCCTTCTTTTCGATAAAAACCAAAGTTTTCATAGAATTGCTCATACTGGTTCTTTGCGAAGTTAAAGCGTGCTTCCGTCAGTGGACGCCCGACAACCTTTGCTCCTAGATCCTCATAAAGCGGTTCAAAATCCGGGAAAATTGTATGACCATCAAAATATCGATACCCTGGATCTTTTGGCGGTGGAATAGATGGTTCTCGCAACCCCATTTCCACACCTAGTGGAGCCAACATAAAATGCTGTGTTGGCATTGCATTTGAATCATAGATCAATTTACACGTTTCAAGATATTGAATGGTTTTACTTCCATCAATATAGATCCCAGAAATTGCGCGACCAATTCTTTCTTCACCTCCCAAATGGGAATAAAACTCACGGAAAATAGGGTCAACTTCGAACTCTACAGGTGAATCACTCACCACTTTTTCGTTAGAACTACATGCTGTACTCAACAAAAATAAACAAAAAAGCATGAGTATTAAAAACAAATGATGGTTTTTTTTTAGTAGTACGCTCAACACTACAAAATCCACCTTCATCTACGAACCTATTTCCTTTGTTTGAATTCGAGATTCACCGAGAAAACCAATGATTAATAAAAAATATTACCAGCTTTTATAATGCTTGCCAAAATAATTATAATCAGATACCAACTTGATTGTCAACACATCTTACATAATCCTTATTCATGCCAATATTTCTGGTTTCTAATAAACCATTGATTCTCTTCTTATGAGTTACCGCTTCTAATTTAATTGTACTCTGCTTTATCATAATTCTCGCTAAAGAATTGGAAAACGTATCATATGAATTTTTCGATGATAATTAGCAAGTTATACCATACACCAACAACTGAAGATATCTGGAAAAATTCAAGCTCGGAATTTGGTTAAAATGAGGGTAGAATATAGGGCAAAAAATAAATTGATTCGTATATCACAGTTAATTGCATATACAGAAAACTAAAAAAAGGAGTTTCCCGTGGCAAATATCAATAAGAATTCCAAAGTAATCGGAATATTAACTGGCGGTGGGGATGTCCCCGGTCTCAATCCAGCGATTCGAGCGGTAACAATCCGAGCATTACGTGAAGGATATAAAGTGATCGGCTTACGACGAGGTTGGGCTGGGTTAGTGAATCTACAACGCGATCCAAAAGCAGATAACAGTCCGTTTTACCAGGTATTGACTGAAGAAATCGTCAATAAAGCTGGTCGAACGGGTGGCACATTCCTTCACTCATCACGGACTAACCCAATGAAAATGAAGAAGGATACCATACCAGCGCACTTGAAAGATAAATACACTTCAGATATCAATGATCTGACTTCCGAAGTCATGAAAAATCTGGACTACTTAGGCATTGACTATCTAATCCCCATTGGCGGTGATGACACATTAAGTGTGGCGGTTAGACTCTACCAAGAAGGGTTCAAAGTTGTTGCTATTCCAAAGACGATGGACAACGACGTACCAGGGACAGACTATTGTATTGGGTTCAGCACATGCGTGACCCGAACGATACAGCTTGCGAACAGCCTGCGAACAACTGCGGGTTCCCATGAGCGTTTCCTAGTCATCGAAGTATTTGGACGTTACGCAGGTTTCACAGCCATGCTTCCAACAATGGCAGGCGCTTCCAACCGCTGTGTAATTCCAGAATATAAATTCTCTATCGAGCATTTAACTGAGTTAATGTCATATGATCGAGAACGCAATCCAAGTAAGTATTCCGTCGTTTTAGTATCCGAAGGCGCCACTTTTGACGGTACCGACGAGATGATCTTTGAAAATCAGAATAAAGATGCTTTTGGACACGCTAAACTGGGTGGGATCAGCGATCTCGTATCCGCTAAGTTGAAAGAACTCTCACCAAAATATAATAACGGTCAAACCATTAACACTGTAACGCAGAGATTGGGATATATGGTGCGAGGTGGAGACCCTGATGCAATTGACTCTATCGTACCAATGGCGTTCGGGAACTTAGCGCTGGATTTAGTACTTAAGGATATTCACGGTAGATTGGTCGTCTTGCGCAATGGGCGCTATGACAATATGCCCATTGATGTAGTTACAAGCACCAAGAAAGTTGTCGATATTGAGAAGTTCTATAATATAGAAAGGTTACGTCCCCATTATCATACTTTTGCGATGAAACCACTCTTTATCATGACTAGCGACGATTGATTTTTTTCGGATTCTGTGAAATGAGTTTAGATTCAAGTAGAATGATGTTCTTTAAATAGCAAAGTATAGGTATTACGTTGACAAGAACCCTTCATTCGATATTTATTGGAGGGTTCTTTTATTTTTAATACTAATTCAAACAGAATACAGAACTTTCAAAATTGCAAGTATTTTTTTCAAAGTTTTCCAATTTACGTCTTGATTTTATAGAATGCGTTTTTATAATAATAGATAGATTGTTTTACAAAATTCATTTTTTAGTCATCGGTTTTATTTTTTTTCATAAGGAAGGGTTTCGTGATAATCTACCCAGAAGCAAAAGGACAAGGGTTGCTTGAATATGCTTTAATATTAATGTTAGTAGCTCTGATTGTAATTGTTGTACTAGCATTGTTAGGTCCCGCTGTAGGAAATATGTATAGTAATATTGTCCCGAAAATATGAAACGATCTAACCTTTTTTAATCATTGACAACCCCTATATAACCATTCATCCAAAAACCCTTTTACCATAGGGAAATTCATCCGATACCACCAGCAAGATTTCCTTTATTGATAACCGCGATTATCAAGATCGGGTTGATATAATCTTTCATCCGGTATACTATACTCGAATAGTTTTTATTCAAAAGAAATTTAAAAACCGTAATTGGATAGAATTGTAAACGGAATGATCGATACAAAGGAAATACTTTTTCAAGTTAAAGAAGCGAAAATACTAGTTCAACGATTAGAGCGAATATCCGCTGATTCAATTTGGGCACGCAGAGCAAGTGGACATAGAGGCGCGATCTTAAAGTGGTTAGATCAATATGATGACGGCAAAGTGAAGTTTAGAATCAGCGAGACAGACTTTGATCAAAGTATTGAAACTCTAAAAAATATGATGAAAGCAAGTTACTCATTACTAATTAAAGCTGCTCAGGAATACCCAGAAAATAGGGACAGGTCAGCAGAAGGTAATTCCAACTGACCTGTCTGTTATCACTGAATATTCACCTGGATATTGGAATTATCAGTATGCGTTATTATTGTAGAACCAATTGTAACTATAATATCCTGAAGGATAATTTTGCGTGCGGATCGCAATTTGATAACTATTATAGAGTGCAGGGGGAATATTAAACGTCGCATCTAAAGTGCCTCCTGATCCAGAGTACAAAGTTCCGACATAATAACCGCCAATGCCCTGTGTTCCCATCGGACCCATTAAAACATCGAAAGTGAGCCCTGCGGGGAAATTATAGGTACGGATCGTAACGGTGCTATTCCGTCGAACCTGAATAATTGAAAAGGTTGGGACACTATACAAATAGTAGCTGTTATAATAAGGATAGTTATAAGCATAACCACCCGTTGTTGAACTTTGATAGGCAGTATCCGTATTGGAGAAGAATGCTTGATCGGAAAAGACTTTCCCGTTTTTCTTCACTTGTTTCAATTGAATCACTAGATCCGTTTTCCCTTGCATACTGGCGGGAATGTTAATCGTCTTCCTAAAAATACCACCTTGATCTGTATCTAGGTCGGATAAAGCTTCCCAATCTATTGATCCATCCGATTTTTTATTCCCCATCGAGACATTAAAAAACACATTACTAGGAGCATTGGAGATTCTAACTGTTACTGATGTGTCTTTGGTTACCTCGATCACGGAGAAACTCCATTGGGTGATAATCGTTGGTTCAGTGTAAGTCGCTGGATATGTATAGCCATAGTTAACATAACCACCATAAGGGATACATAAGACCGTTCCTGCATAAAGTTTATACGGTGAGACAATACCATTTACACTTGCAAGCACCTGCCAATTAATACCATAGTAGGCGCCTATGGATGAAAGCGTTTGACCATAATAAACAGTATGGTAGTACTGGCAAGCGAGAGCCTGAGCCGGCTGCGCAGTGAACCCAGCGCCAACCACTACTATAATGGCAATGAGAAAAGTAATAGTAAGTTTGTTAAGAGACATCTTATCCTCCTCGTTATTTTTGGTGACCAACTATTGAAAAGGTTCTTAAGAAATACCAATTCAACATAGTTACCAAATTCAAGTGTGAATACCAGCAATTTTTTCTATTTGTATTTAGATTATAGATGTTTCACAATTGGAATCCAATATCTAATGGTTAAAAAGAGAGCTTTTTTTGCGTAAATTTTACGCGTAAACGATGATTATTCCTTAGAAACTTAATTTTTGACGAACCCTAAAAAGAAATGACCTATCAAATACGTGGAAAGACGGATAAGAATAACCAACTCACAAAGAAAGCAGCGCTTATTGCATACCCCCAGGTACTTCTTTGAAAGGATGCTAATAACGTATGAATTGCTAATATGACCGGATATAGTGGAATAATAATAATCAAGAAACTAAGATTGGGGGAAAGCTTTACCGCTAGAAAAATTGCTAAGAGAATGATCGCATTTTGAAGCAACCACCATGTAATCAGAGTCTTTATATTTTTTGTACTGAACGGAAGCCCACAGAGATAGAACCAAGGTAAAAGCACGAAACCTCCTAATATCCAGAGGATTAATTTATATGGTGATAGCATCCAATGCAACCATACATAATGCCCTAAAAGACCAATACCGATCCATAACGTTAGGAAAATTAAAAGAGCCGCGGATAGATCATACAAAGAAGGTTTCAACCAAACTGGACGAAGCAATAACAAGCCAAACATTCCAGCGATCAAGAACCATAGAAAAAGATAACCACCCACACTGATACCAAACAAGCTTTGAACAGGTAAACCTAATCTAATAAAAAACCATAATAACAAGGTAGACGCTAACGCAGATAAAGCCAGGATCAAAGCAGTACGAATGTCTTTGGGATAATTGATCTGTTGTGAGCTCAATCTTGTCATCAAGGGCGATATCGCGACTCCTAACAGCAATATACCAAAGAGACCAATAAAATACCAAAGCATACGTTTATCTAAGAAAACCACCTGATCTGGTTGAGTTTCAAAAGCTTGATCCAACCACAAACGAGCTTGGTTGTGTGAGAATGGAGAAAATAGGATCGAGATATGTTCGACATTTGGAACTGTTATTAATTTGCGAGCAGTTCCCGATTTAATATCATCACTCTCTCCACCTGCTGATTCTAGGTTTACACGGGCATTTTCAAGAAACATTGGCTCTAAAGATCCAGCCAGAAAAAGAATATTTGCGGGGGTTGTTGGAGAGAGGTCGCGCTGCACCGGAGAAACTACAATCGTAGCATCCACAACCGGATTGTCAAACCCAAAATCGAGTGCTACACCACTCCCCATAGAATGTCCTAGAATAGCTGTACGAGAGGTATCGGCTAATTGCAAATCCCGAACCACTTGCAAAGTGATCTCAGGAGCTTGAAGTAGATTCTCATATTCTAAAGGACTAGGATTTGCGGCATGACCGGGGAAATCCCAAGCTGCAACGGTGTAACCAGCATGCGCTAACGTTAATGAGAAACCACGCATAAGGACTTCTGAACCTGAAAAGCCGTGCGCAATCAATACAAGCGGGCGTGAAGAAGTAACCCCCGCTGATTTAGTGATAATGGTTATAGGCAATCTATCTTCTTTGATATGGATAAAGCTCAGGCTTTGATTGGCTAAATTTAGCTTCCACAATGAAATAAAGATCAATATCAAAGCAAGTAAAACAAGTATTAGATTGGGTGTGCGTTTCTCGGGTAAATATGAGTGGCTGTGTTCAGTTTTCATGGATCAACGTTTCGCGGAAATAAGGATCACTTTTGTGCGCAAGATATCCATTTTATAAAAAGGCTCAATCACAAGATGCCATCGATCAGAAAACGGAATATGTAAGAAAGTTGGAGAAAAGAGCGCCTTCCCACCTAGGTATTCGAAATCTCTATTCGATTGATATCGTAAGTAATTTAATTCATCCAGCAAGATGAGCATGGCACTCAGATTAAGGAAAACTTGCAAGCGATCATTTTGATTTGCTAAAAAAACATAAACCGTTGGAAAAGAATTCTGTGTTCGCTGGTTAATAAAAGTAGGATAGACGGTTTCAAGTGGAGATACCGGAGGTATATGGCTGTCTCTATAGAAAGGATGATAAGGATATGGATCAACCCACGTCTGTTTATAGGAAACTGTTTGGTATGATGGATGCCTTTTCGACGAAGTTGAACTTGTCTGGTGTGCATTCATATGACCATAACGCTGATCATACGAGTTTCTCAAGGAGACATCCCTTAGTGTCTCATAAGCTTCGTTGATCCGTTTGATGCGTTCCTCAGCAAGTTCCTTTTGATCAGCATCTTGGAACTTATCAGGATGACAATTAGATACCTGACAGCGATAAGCATCACGGATCTCTTTCTGTGAAGCTGTAGGTTGTAAACCAAGTAGGTGATAGTAATCCATTTTTGCTCGATCAGTCATTCTTATAAATATCCTTACTCTGTTAGATGCATTCTCTCAATAGAAGATGCAGCATTTCATAGGAATTTAATCACACCACTACTGAAATCCTTTTTGGAGGTCTTTAGATAAACACCATAAGGATTAGTTTTTTCAAATTCAGAGGATCAACTTATACCAATATCAATTTTAGCATGATTTAATATAACAACTTCAAAGAATGGCTGGCAAGAATTAAAAGAAAAAGGACTTCTGAATATTACAGAAGTCCTTTTCTTAAAGTTGATGTCTAATTAGCGTCCACCACGATTTCCACGTGAAGCTAACCAATCAGCTTCTTCTTGCGTAATCAATCCATCAACAACGGCTTGAGCGAGTGCGTCGGTGCGAGCAGACACTAACATATCTCGAACTTCAGTCACATCAAATCCCAAGCTGATGGCGATCAGCGAGAGGGTCTCTCCCGCATCAATACGAGCGGTTAATTCCTCTGTGGTAATCCCAAGCGAAGTGGCTAAGCTCTCGTGCATAGCGTCGTCCATGGCGCCATCAAGACTGATGTTTTGGTTTACAGGAATACCCGTTCCCGTACCGATGCCACCCTGATGTCCATTTCCACTTGACAGATCAGTTGTCGTATTCGTGGTATCAGTTGTGGTCGCGCTCTGACCACCACCATTCCCCCCTCCAGCGCCACCGGCTCCTCCAGCGCCACCGCCGGGACCTCCTCGGGCAATCTCAACTGGACCTGCTGCAAAAGCAGGTACCACGACAGAGAAGGCAATCATTGTAACACCTAGGATCACTGCTAAAACAAATAGTGATTTTTTCATTATAAATCTCCTTTATCAAAAAATTATCTTAGATGTGTTTTTGTATGAATATTCAACAAATCCATCTTGTACTTATTCCTTAGCATAATCAGACGATATGGAATACTCATGAATTAGTTATGAAGAATTGATGAATGTTAATGAGAGGTTCAGGAAAGATGTCTGATCAATAATAATAAAAAAGTGGGTTATCAATATATTTGAGAGTAAACTATAGTATAATATTATTTCAAACCCCAAAGATAAACTATAGAAGAAGTATTCGCTGTCTGGAGGGAAAAATTTTATGATAAGAGATATATTAACCAAATAATCAGGGGTAAAACCATGGAAGAAATGGTACGTTATGAGGGATCAACAAGACGTGAGTATGGTTTGAAATTGCTCAAAACCATGCTGGGAGAAGATGCGAACTTTCGAGATGGGCAATGGGAAGCGATCGAAACACTGGCTATTAAGAAGAAACGCGCTTTGATCGTACAACGCACAGGTTGGGGAAAAAGCATTGTTTATTTCCTGTCAACCAAAATTCTTCGTGATAATGGAGCAGGAGTGACATTGCTGATCAGTCCATTGTTATCTTTAATGCGAAATCAAATCGAAATGGCGAATCGAATCGGTATTCGAGCTTATACGATGCACAGCGCCAATCAAAAAGAATGGGAAAACGTCAAAAAAGTATTAATGAATGGGGAGTGCGATATCCTTTTGATTTCACCAGAGCGGTTGAGTAATACCTATTTCAAAGAGGAATTACTACAAAAGATCTCGGGGAAAGTCGGTATGCTGGTTGTGGATGAAGCGCATTGTATTTCAGATTGGGGACATGATTTCCGCCCTGACTATCGCAGGATAGTCCGCATCATCCAGCATTTACCAAAAGGAATCCCTGTTCTGGGGACAACAGCTACCGCCAATAACCGAGTAGTGGATGATATCAAAGCACAATTTGGGGATGATTTGATCCTATTACGAGGTCCTTTAGTACGTACAAGTTTGCGCTTACAGAATATCCGAATTGATAGTCAAGCTGAACGATTGGCGTGGCTTACAGAGAATATCCCCCTCTTCCCAGGAAGTGGGATTGTGTATTGCACAACGATTCGAGATACAGAAAGAGTTGCAAACTGGCTACAGCTCAATGGGATCGAAGCAAAAGCCTATCACAGCCAGGTACAGTCCGAGCGCGAAAAATTGGAACAATGCTTGATCAATAATGAGGTAAAAGCGCTAGTAGCAACCGTCGCGTTAGGGATGGGTTTCGATAAACCGGACTTAGGATTTGTAATCCACTATCAGAAACCTGGATCCGTAGTGGCATATTATCAACAAGTTGGACGCGCAGGAAGAGCGATATCTCGATCTTATGGTATTTTGTTAGCTGGAAAAGAGGATGACGAAATACAAGAGTATTTCATCAAGAGCGCCTTTCCCCCAGCAGATATTATGGTGGATATCCTAAACACGCTCGACAGACATGAAGGTTTGACGATTAATCAATTACAGAATCATGTCAATGCCAGAATGAGAATGATCGAGAATGCACTGAAAATCCTGGAAGTGGAAGGCGTAATCACCAACGAAAAAAGAATCTACAGTAGAACAATCAAAGCATGGCAACCAGATCTAGAGCGCATCGAACAAATTACCAATTTACGTTATGCTGAGTTAGCACAAATGCAAGCTTATATAGATCATCCTGGATGCCTGATGGAGTATTTAGAACGAGCCCTTGATGATCCCCATCCAGAGCCATGTGGTAGATGCGCAAACTGTAAAGGTACAGGCTTACCGAATTATGCAAAATCAAACCAACTGCATAAACAAGCCAAGGCGTATTTAGAAAATTATGAAATTGAATTAAAACCTAGAAAGATTTTCCCAAGGGGAGTGCTCGGGGAGTCTTATAAAATCCCAGATGAAATCCAAAACAAACCAGGAAGAACACTTTGTTTTTATGGTGATGATGGGTTAGGAAAGGCAGTCGAAGAAGGGAAATATCAACAAAATTATTTTAACGAGCAATTAGTGAAAGAAGCTGTGAATTTGATCAAAACACGTTGGTCTTTTTACGGCGAAGCGCCTCAATGGATCACTGCAATCCCATCAATAAGACGTCCCAAACTGGTGTATGATTATGCTGAACGACTTGCCAAAGCGTTATATCTGCCATTCAGACCGGTTTTTATTAGGACATATGATTCACCCGAGCAAAAGAGCATGCAAAACAGCGCCTTACAAGCCAAAAACGTGGTCTCAAGCTTAGCTTTAGACGAGGTAAAAATACCTAAAAATCAAGTCGTCTTATTGGTTGATGATATCTGGGATTCGGGTTGGACAATGACCTATGCCGGTTGGTTGCTTATGCAAAATGGCAGCAAAGCGGTTTACCCATTTACTTTAGCATGCACAAATGGATGAGGAAAAATGCAATTATCGGAAAACGCAAAAGCAACTTTATTGATCTGTACCAGATTGGCTTTACCGAAAGAACCAGAATACGAACCATACGGAACAGCGAAATGGAATAAATTGGTTGAAGCAATCGTTAGTTCACCATTAAAGGAACCCGCTGCTCTTTTAGAATTAGATCATAAACAAATCGCCGAGCAGTTATCGATAAACGATGATGAAGCAAACCGGTTGATCTTTTTAATATCGCGGGGCGGCGCCCTCGCCATGGAATTGGAAAGACTTGAAACCATAGGAATATGGGTATTAACGCGCTCAGACCCAGAATATCCTGCCCGTTATACAGAGCGACTGCGCGAGAAAAGACCAGCTGTCTTATTCGGATGTGGCGATCAATACTTGCCCAGTCAACCGGGTATCGCGATTGTCGGCTCTCGAGATATCGATGAGGCAGGGACTGAATTTGCCGAGAAAGTAGGTAATGCTGCCGCGCATCGGGGTTTGATCGTATTTTCCGGAGGAGCACGCGGTGTTGATCAAATCGCGATGAAAAATGCACTCAATGGGCGCGGTTTTAGTGTGGGAGTTTTAGCAAATAGTCTGGCTAGTCAAATTAAATCACCCGAATATCGTAATGCCATCCGTGAAGGTAATCTCACTTTGATCACCCCCTATGCTCCTGAAGCGGGGTTCAGCGCTGGCAATGCCATGGGGAGAAATAAACTGATTTATACCCTAGCGGATTACGGATTGGTGGTTTCAAGCAGTTCTGGGAAGGGAGGTACTTGGAATGGCGCCCAAGAGGTAATTAATCATCGCTGGGTACCCTTGTTTGTACGAAATGGACCTGACGTACCGCATGGAAACAAAATGCTCATCGAACAAGGCTGTGTCCCATTCCCAGATTCGTTTTCAGCGTGGGGTAATTTAATAGAATGGCTTGACGAGAAAACAAGGTATTGGCGGAATCTCGAAAGAGAAAAAAAAAACCAACAATTACCACTTTTCAAAAATTAAAACAAAGGTTGCTTATTCAAATAATCAGTGGATAACCACGTGGATAAATATCCTCGGGGGCAAATAATATCTATTCAAACTCTGAGAAAACGTTTATATTAGCTTAATGTAATTTAGATATAATTAGTCTTGTTACACTCTTTGACATAATCACATCAGACCATGACCAAATAGAAAGGAGTTTCAAAAAAATGGAAGCCAAAATGAAAAAAGTCAATCAGGTTATCCGTATGGAAGAATCACCAATATCCCAGGTGTTATTTGGAGAAGTACGCTGGGCATGGCTTTGGACGATCATAAGAATTTATATCGGTTGGCAATGGTTACAAGCGGGTATCGGTAAGATCGGCAATGCTGCTTGGACTGGAGAGAATGCTGGCACAGCGCTTATCGGTTTCCTAACGGGTGCATTAGCAAAAACTGAAGGTGCTCATCCAGATGTTCAATTATGGTATGCTTGGTTCTTGGAAAAAATAGTCCTACCCAACGCAGGTGTTTGGAGCATATTGGTGGCATGGGGTGAATTATTGGTTGGGTTAGCTTTAATCGTTGGTCTTTTTACCGGTATTGCTGCATTCTTTGGGAGTATTATGAACACAAATTATTTATTAGCCGGAGCTATTAGTACTAATCCTATACTTTTACTTGGCGCAATCTTTTTGGTTTTAGCATGGAGAACAGCGGGGTGGTGGGGATTAGATCGCTGGCTATTACCTGCACTTGGTACACCTTGGAGACCAGGATATGTCTTTATAGAAAAACCTACCGATAGCGTTCCTGTGAAACAGACTGGTTCAATATTATAATTAAAAAACTCTTTCGAAAAGAATTGTAATAAAAACATATCAAAATAGCCTTTTTCTTTTTAAAAGTTTCATGTAAACAATTTCATCCTAGCCATTCTTTCTTGTATAATGGAATTAACTGTATATTGAACATCTGTTTCGCGCATCGTAAAGAAAGGAGGTTAGCTATGACACCACCCAAGGTTGATTCATTTCGCTTCGGGCGTATCGTAATTGATAGTAAACCTTATCAGAAAGATATTGTGATCTTACCTGAAGGTGTAAAAACAAACTGGTGGCGCAAAGAAGGACATAATTTACAAGTAGATGATCTGGAATGGGTGATGGAGGCACAACCAGAGGTACTAATCATCGGAAAGGGAACCATGAACAGGATGCAAGTGAGCAAGGATGTCTTAGAAACATGTAAAAATGCAGGTATTGAAACCATCGAGCTATCAAGCAACGATGCATGTCAGCATTACAACAAGATGAGGTTGAAAAAGAAAACTGCACTGGCATTACATTTGACCTGTTAGAGAAAAATCTAGGATCGATACCTAAATTTTTCCCTAAAATTAAAAAAACTGGTAAAAAAAAGACCTACACAATAATTTTTTATTGGTAGGTCAGAAAATTGAAACTAATTATTATTCTTTTTTATCCACTACGCTTGACAGTAAATGCCTGTTTGTGAAGTCGATAAGAACTTGAGTTGGCGATCACTTTTTCGCAAAGCTCTTCGGGAACATCCACTAATGTCCTCTGTGGATGAATGAGGATTTTCCCAATCTGATAGCCCGGAATATCAGCATGATAGGCGATCGTGCTCACAACCTCCCCAGGGTTAACCCCATGAGCTTTTCCTTTATTGATCACAAGCCGAACCATCCCATCCTCATGAGATGAGTCTTCATCAAATCGGTCAGTCCGCTTTCCATTAAAACTCTTTTGAAAACGAGTTTTACTGCTTCGCTTTGGCTTCCGGGAACGAGAGAGATCATCTTGCCGAACCTCTCTAATTTCCTGGATCGGACGCTGTTTATCTTCTGCACGAGCAATTTTTAGGGCAACCGCAGCAATCTCTATCGGGTCATGCCCACTTTCGATAAGTTTTTCAACAATCTCACGTTCACGTTGGCAACGATTCCGCTTGAGCCATATTTCAACTTGTTCTAATAAATGCTCTTCTCGAGTTTGAAGAATCTCTTGACGGGATGGCATGTCAGCTTTTTTAATTTTTTGTCTTGTAAAAGCTTCGACGCTTCGTAAAAGACGCATCCCACCAGGGGTTACAATCGAGATCGCTGTTCCTGACCTGCCAGCTCGTCCTGTACGCCCAATACGATGTACATAGATCTCTGGATCATCCGGCATATCATAATTGAAAACATGCGAGATATCTTCAATATCTAATCCACGTGCAGCTACGTCTGTTGCAACGAGGACTTGAATTTGCCCCGATCGAAAACGCCGCATAACATGTTCACGTGCATCTTGGCTTAGGTCACCATTGAGTGCTTCAGCAAGGAATCCTCGCGAGGCTAATTGGTTGGCTAAATCCGCGCTTGATGCTCTGGTACGCGTAAAGATGAGTGCACTGGTGATTTCTTCTACTTCAAAAAGACGTGTTAATGCAGCTAGTTTATCCTCAAGATTAACTAGATAATAACACTGATCAATAGCTTGGACAGTGACCTGCTCTTTTTCGATATGAATAAATTCTGGTTCTCGCATATATTGCTGAGCTAACTTACGGATCTCTTTGGGGAAAGTGGCAGAGAAAAGCGCCGTTTGTCTATTCTGGGGTGTCTCTTTTATAATGCTTTCAATATCTTCAATAAACCCCATGCTCAGCATCTCATCAGCCTCATCCAAGACCAAAGTATGTATACTACCTAAGTTGAGTATTTTCCGTCTGATCAAATCCAATAATCGACCAGGAGTTCCCACAACAATATCAACTCCTTGCTTGATCGATTTGATTTGAGATCGATAGGATTGCCCACCATAAACCGAAACAACAGCCACATCTTGGAATTGTCCATAATCTCGAATAGCATTCGTTACTTGTAACGCCAACTCCCGCGTTGGGGAAAGTACCAAAGCTTGAACTGACATCTGATTAGGGATCAAATTGTTTAGAATAGGCAAACCAAAAGCCGCCGTCTTTCCTGTACCTGTTTGAGCCTGACCAATGACATCCCGATTCTCCATCATGATAGGAATCACCGAGGTTTGTATTGGTGTAGGTATAAAAAAACCTAATCCATCAACTGCATTGAGTAACTCAGTACGCAATCCAAATTCTTTAAAAGTATCCGTCATCAAAATCTCCTTTTTTGTTTTGATGACTCCACTGTTTCCGTTTGCTCTAAATATAAGAATCTCAGAAATTCGGTTCCGCCCTCACTGGTTTATTGATATCAATAAACCTACCCTCAGCAAGAAAAGAGCTCGACCACAACTGGTCGAGCAACCCTGGAATGATCAAAACAGTTATTTTATCTAGTTAAACGGCGTTCAGTATACCACAGATTTAAAAAAGCAAGGGTTTTTATTGATCATTTAATCGCCGATCATCGAGAGGATTACTTTTTTACCAAAAATCTTTCTTCGATCAAGTCAGCAATTCCTATATAATCATTTAGATCATATTGAGGTACAGACAAATCAAGAGGAGTATCAGTGGCAACCGCAAACCAAGTTTGTGGATTCCCAACCAATTCCAGCTTATTAGCCGCACGAACAACCAGCAATGTGGGTTTGTTAGCATGTTTATATCCTTCACACAAGATAATATCCACATCTTGGATATCCTTGATTACATCATCTAATGTAATTGGATTATCTAAATCGCGATAAAAAGCAATTTTATTTGGCGCAACGATATACACTTGAAGGCTACCCGCACGAGCATGCCGCCAACTATCTTTACCAGGATGATCGATCGTAAAATCTGAGTGTGAATGATGCTTGACCGTAGCAACACGATAACTACGATACGTCAATTCAGCAATCAACTTTTCTAATAAAGTCGTCTTTCCAGAACCAGACTTCCCAATCACAGTGATAACAGGAATAGACATATGAATCCTTAGACCCTTTCGCCTGGACGAATATAACAATCTGAATGTGAGAATAATAATGGACTATCTTCACGATCTAATGACCATCCATGATCATAAATACCTTCACGAACAGACACATGCACCACTTCCCCAATAAACAGCGTGTGATCCCCTACTGGCACTTGATCATACAGCTTACATTCCAGAATCGCTAATGCATCTCGCAAAACAGGGACGGAAATTTGTTCAGCTAATCGAGTTTCTAATTTTGCAATGGTGAATTTATCATCCAATTCACCGCTATACTCACCACATATTCTGACTGCATTGACCATAGAAGCTCCCAAGATATTAACAGCAAATTCCCCAGTACTCTCAATAAGTTGATGAGAATAACGCGTTATACCAACGCTTATCCCTAGCAGAGGTGGATGGTGAGATAAAGGGGTATGCCAAGCGATCGTCAAAACATTTGATTCACCCTTCGTATCACAGCAAGTCACTAATAGCGCTAAACGTGGATTCAATAGACCCCCAAATTGTGTGTTTTGTAATATTTTCATTCGTCTGTATACTTCCTTATGATGATTGATAAGTTAATACAAAAACCATATAGGGTGAATCTGGATTGATATTCCTACGTGTAGGATTCAAGTTCAATTATTTTTGTGTTCTTTTTTTCACGTCCACGATCATGAGTTGAAAGTATCTTTTTTCGAATACGAATGCTGAGTGGTGTGATCTCTAACAATTCATCATCCGCTAGATATTCAATCGCTTCATCTAGACTCATTCGACGTGGTGGCGTTAGACGAATCTCCATTTCTCCACGCGCTGCGCGCATATTAGTTAAATGCTTCTTTTTACAGACATTAACCGTTAGATCACCTGGTCGTTGATGCTCTCCTACAACCATACCTTCATAAACATTAATACCAGGTCCATAAAAAAGGATCCCGCGTTCTTCAGCATTCTTTAAGCCGAAAGTTGAGGTATCACCAGTCTCCCAGGAGACTAATGAACCTGTCGAACGACTATTGATTCCACCTGCCATTGGCATATAGCCATGGAACAAAGTATTCATGATACCTGCGCCGCGCGTTGCGGTCAGGAATCGATGACGAAATCCTAACAAACCACGCGTGGGAACGATAAACGTAAGATGCACACTTCCATTATCAGAATTTCGCATGTCTTGCATCTGTCCATGACGTTCTCCAAGCATCTCGACAACAACCCCAACTGTTTCTTGACTGGTTTCAATATAGATCTCTTCAAAGGGTTCTAATTTTTTTCCAGCTTCATCTTGTCGAAGAATTACATCAGGACGTGAAACTTGGAATTCATACCCTTCGCGGCGCATATTTTCGATGAGGATCGCCAAGTGTAACTCTCCTCTACCAGAGACGATGAATGTATCAGTATTCTCCGTTTCCTCTACTCGCAGCGCTACATTCGTACGCAATTCATCCAACAGTCGCTCGCGCAGCCTGCGTGAAGTACCCCAACGACCTTCACGACCAGCAAAAGGAGATGTGTTAACCCCAAAAGTCATACGCACGGTGGGTTTATCGACATGAATTGTAGGTAAAGGCTGTGGATACTCCGCATCAGCCAGTGTATCTCCAATGGCAATACTCTCCAGACCTGCTAAGACAATGATTTCCCCAGCTTCTGCACGCTCAACTTCAACCTGCTTTAAACCCTGATGGACATATAGGTAACGAACTTGTTCGGGAAAGATTGATCCATCGCTAGTGATACGTGCTAATGTTTGCCCCATCTTAATGCTTCCAGCAAAGATACGCCCCAGGGCTGTCACACCGCGGTATTCATCATATCCAAGATTGGTGACTAATAATTGAAGCGGGGTAGTTTTATCGACCTGCGGGCAAGGTATATGACGTAAAATTGCATCAAAAAGTGGATTTAAATCCTGGGATAGTTCGCCATTTATCCCAGCCCTAGCTGTAACCGCGTTGGTATAGATCACGGGAAAATCTGCTTGGCCATCGCTAGCGCCTAACTCAATAAATAAATCAAAGGTTTGATTAAGTACTCGTTCTGGATCAGCCTCTTTTCGATCCATTTTATTGATAACGACGATTACACGAAGACCAATTTCAAGCGCTTTACGAAGAACAAAACGCGTCTGCGGCATTGGTCCTTCGGCTGCATCTACCAATAACAATACGCCATCCACCATATTCAAAACGCGTTCAACTTCACCGCCGAAATCAGCATGCCCTGGTGTATCCACAATATTTATTTTCACCATCTGTTCGGATAACTTATCCCAAATCTCGATGGCAGTATTCTTTGCTAAGATCGTAATACCTCGCTCACGCTCCAAATCATTCGAATCCATGATACGCTCAACAACTTGTTGGTTCTCGCGAAAAACGCGCGCTTGTTTTAACATCCCATCTACCAGGGTCGTTTTTCCATGATCAACATGGGCAATAATCGCAATATTTCGAAGATCGTTCCTTTTAATCAACATAACTTTCACATATCCTTATTAATAATACTCTCAAAAAGTTATTCGAGAATAATTCATTTTTATTAACTAATAATGACCTCAGCCGAATAGCTGAGGTCGGTTATCAAACCTACTAATCATATCAAAAGGAACGGTTTTTGAAAAGAGAAATTCTAATTATTAATTCAGAGCCAACGATGAACATTATATCGATGGCTCTGTTTGATGTTTTTTATAGATTTAAATCAGGCTATGCCATCTTAAACAAACTGGTAAGTTTCATAGCTAGGTTGAGGTCTCCAGAAAGTTTGAGACGACCTTTCATGAAGTATTGCATACCATTAGCTTTTCCCAACAAGACATCACCAAAATCTTTCGCATCCGCCGTGAGAGTCATAGTGGGGGGATCATCGGCGATCCCTTCGGCAACGGTACATTTCCCATCTTTAAGAGTGATAATATAATCACCAGCTTCATCCCCAGTCAATTTATACTGAATGACTGCCGCAATATCACCCGCCACATCTGGTTGAAAAGCTTTTTCGTGGTTGAATACCATTTCTCTAACAGTAATATCTGCCATCTTATTCTCCTTTTTCTATATCAAAATATCATTCTCATATAAATAGTACTATGTTCAAGGTATATTCTCGAAAATACCGGCTGCACCCATTCCGCCACCAATACACATGGTGACCATACCCCATTGAACATCACGACGTTTCATTTCATAGATCATTTGAGTGGTCAACTTAGCGCCTGTGCAACCGAGTGGGTGACCAAGAGCAATCGCGCCTCCATTCACATTCGTGATATCCGTGTTTATGTTAAGTTCACGAATAACCGCTAAGGATTGGGAAGCAAAAGCCTCATTAAGCTCAATCAAACCAATATCTTCCAATGAAAGACCAGCGATTTTCAGAACTTTCGGCACAGCAACCGTCGGTCCAACACCCATGATCTCCGGTGGAACTCCACCAACTGCATAAGCATGGAACCGAACTAGCGGTTTTAGCCCTAAAGCATCGGCTTTAGCTCTAGACATAATCACTACACCAGCAGCGCCATCTGACATCTGTGAGGAATTCGCAGCTGTAACGCTTCCACCTTCCTTAAAAGCTGGTTTTAAGCGCGCCATTGCCTCTAACGTTGTATCACCGCGCGGACCCTCATCACGCTTGAAAACAAATTCTTTAGTGCGGATCTCGCCATCAACTTCTTCAACAATTTTGACATCAAGAGGAACAATTTGTTCATCAAATATACCATTGGTGACCGCAGCATAGGCACGTTGATTGCTCTGCAAACCAAAGGCATCTTGGTCCTCTCGTGAAACGCCATACTTCACTGCAACGTTCTCCGCAGTTAATCCCATATTGGTATAAGCTTCTGGATGATTAGTGGCTTGGGATAAATGTGGAGAGAATTTAAAACCGACCATAGGCACCATAGTCATCGACTCGACACCACCTGCGATGGCAATATCCATTTGACCAGCCATGATTGCAAAAGCTGCGTGAGCAATACTCTGTAATCCCGAAGAACAAAAACGATTTACAGTCTCTGCAGGCACCGAAACAGGCAAGCCAGCCTGCAAAGCGACAAAACGAGCCATATTCATTCCCTGCTGACCTTCAGGGAAAGCACATCCAAGGATAAAATCATCAATATCCACTGGTTTTACAGCAGGGGCACGTCGCAACAATTCATGGATCACTTGCACCGCCATTTCATCAGGGCGGTAAGTAGCCAGGCTACCACGCTTGGCTTTTCCAACTGCTGTTCTAGCAGCAGCCACTATTACAGGTTCACGGGTTGGATCAGAAGGGTTCATTAGCTTACTCCTACTCTTCTAACAAATTTAATTACGTAATACCTTGCCGGTATTCAGTAAGTTCCACATACGTTCGCGCGTTTTCTCTTCTCCACATAGAGACAAGAAGGCTTCCACTTCAAGGTCAAGGATATATTGTTCCGAAACCCATCCAGGAGCAGAAACCTCACCACCGCAAAGTACATTTGCCAACTTTCCAGCAATATGTGCTTCATATTCAGTGATATAGCCTCCTTCACGCATCATATGAATACCAATTCGCATGGCAGCGAGACCATCACGTCCTGCAGCAAATATCTTTTCGGGAATAGGTGGGTGATATCCAGTGTTAGCGAGGTGGAGGACTTCTTTTTTGGCTTCAGTAAGCAAAAGCGAACGATTCATCACAACGCGATCCGCCGGGCTCAAGATACCAAACTGGCGCGCTTCTTCAGCGCTGGTAGCCACTTTACCGAGACCGATCTGCTCAAATAGACGCTGCAAGAATGGTAAGTATTCAGCATCCTTTGTGCGCATCGGTGGATTAATTACACGACGCATCAGTTCTTTTGTACCACTACCAGCGGGAATGACACCTGCTCCTACTTCAACCAATCCCGCATATAATTCGGCTCCAGCAACCACTCTACTCGCATTCATAACGACTTCAGAACCCCCCCCCAAAGCCAATCCCACTGGAGCAACAACGACTGGCTTAGCAGAATAGCGCACTTGTGTCAACAAACGCTGCATCTTGCGCACAATTCCTTCAAGCTGTTCCCACTCACCACTTTGAGCTGCCATCACAACCAAGAACAGGTTAGCGCCGGCGCTGAAATTATCAGCATCATTCCCGATGACAAGACCATCGAAATCGGTTTCCAGTCGTGCCAGAGCTTTTTCAATCATATCAAAGATATCCAGATCAAGCGCATTCATCTTGGTATGGAATTCAACGCATGCAACCCCATCGTCAAGATCGATTATCGATGCTCCAGCATTTTTCTCAATCACTTTTCCAGCTGCTTTCTGTTCGTTGAGAACAACTAGAGATGGAGGACGTGGAATTGGCTCATAATCTCCTTTAGCGGGATTATATACAGCGGTCTTACTACCTGCTTGATATTGATAAAAGCTCTCGTGACCAGTTGAGATCATTTTTTCAACCCACTCCGCAGGTTCAAAGCCGGCTTCTCTAATCATAGGAAGTGTTTCTGCAACTCCGATCATATCCCATGTTTCAAATGGTCCTGCCTGCCGTCCAAAGCCCCAACGCATAGCGTCATCAATGGGTTTAGGGGTATCCGCAATCTCAGGGATAAGCGAAGATGCATAGACTACACTCTGAAAGGTGATCATTTTGACCAATTCAGCGCCACGGTCTTCTGCAGAAAGGAAAACCTTTAATTTATCCCCAAGATTGGTTTTTCCCTTGGTTTTACCAACCGAATCAAACCGCGGTTTCTCTGCTGGCGTATATTCCATAGTCTCTAGGTTAAGCACCAAGAATTCCTTCTTCCCTTCAGCATTACTTGTCACTTTATAGAAACCTTCTTTCACTTTCGTGCCTAAGGAACCGCGCCCTACAAGTGTTTTAATCAAACGATTAACAGGTTCAGATTTCAAATATTTTAAGGCATGCTCATCATGCGGGATAGCAGGCGCCAGATTGCTACCGACATGATCCCAAACATCAATCCCCACCAAATCAATCAAACGGAAAGTAGCCGTCTTGGGATTCCCAATGGGCGGTCCAGTAATTGCATCCACCTCTTCTACGGTGTAACCCTTCTCAAGGATATAATCCAAAGCAAAAGCGCCACTCCCAAATGCCAGACGGTTGGCGATAAAATTCGGAGTGTCCTTTGCTGGGACGATCCCTTTGCCAAGACGAACCTCAGAAAAATGTATGATAAAGTCATATACTTCTGAAAGCGTATCCTCTGTGGGAATCACTTCTAATAGCTTGAGATAACGTGGTGGATTGAAGAAATGAGTGCCCAAGAAGTGTTGTCTGAAACCTTCTGACAATCCTTCTGATATCGAAGCAACCGGTATCCCAGAAGTATTGGTGCTGATGATCGCATAGGGTTTTCGAACTTCATCAACACGCTTCATTAATTTCTGTTTGATTGCCAGATTTTCGACAATGACCTCGATAATCCAATCCGCTTCAGCCACGGCATCAAAGTCATCTTCGAGGTTCCCCACAGATACCAAGGCATCATGTTCCTTTGTAAAGAAACTAGCCGGTCGAGACTTTAGAGCACGTTCTAAACCTTCTTGGACGATTCTGTTCCGAACAACCTTGTCTGAAAGCGTGAGCCCTTTAGCTTCTTCTTTGGGGGTTAGCTCTCGGGGAACGATATCCAGTAGCGTCACCGGTACTCCAGCATTTGCAAAGTGGGCTGCTATGCCACCTCCCATTGTTCCAGCGCCAATGACAACTACTTTATAGATTTTGTATTTCATGTCGCCTCCATTCGAATAACAAATTCATTTCGATCCACGGAACGGTTCGGTTCCAAACCGGATCGAGAAATTTCACGAAATGCTCACTGCTAAATCGTGATGGAAAATTTTACTAAGTTTGGATAAAACGGGGATTGAAGCAGAGATCAGATACCCGTAGCACACTTTTTCTGCACTACGGGCTCTTGATATCAATTTGATTAAGAAGCGAATTATTCAGGTTGATACACAGCGAAATTATCAAAAAGGATGCTTACTTCTTCATCTGTGCGATTCCCTACAACAAGCCCAACCTTACCTGCAGTAAACTCATTATCAAAGACCTCTAACATCTTTTCATCATTTATATACAATGTTAGTCTATCCTTAATGCATTCTGCTCGGATTTGATTAGGAACAAAAGCGTTATAAATGATATTCTCTGTATCATGACCTTCTTCAATAAATCGAAGTTGACTTAATGCCTTCTTGCCAATTCCATACCAACCGTCACTACCGACTGCTAGAATATAGTAATTGCCTCCATTCATAAAACGGCATATAACTCCATAGTAGCTATCGTTAGAACCCGCAGTAACAAGACCATCAACATCTACTCGTACATTAGCATAAGCATCACTACGAACAGAGAAAATCAAATCGTTCTTAAGTCTCGATTTGATAGTATATCCTCCAGGAGAAAACAAAAGATCAAAAGACACCTCACTTTCAACAGGCCACCCGACACGTTGCCGAAAATCATCCTCAAATGCCAGAATATAATTCGGCTGAATCATGGTTGTAGGAGTGATTACATCTGTGGGTAGAGATGTCTCTGTTGGTAGATCAATTTCTAGTTCCGTTTCTAAAACCTCGGTCTCTGTAGGAGCTAGAGTTGAAGTTGGCGGCAAAGTCTCCGTTGGTAATGGTGTACTACTAGGCGGTATGACATCCTTGGTCGCAGTTGCGGGAGATTTTTCAATCTCATCAGATGTTGGCGAGGCTTTTGGGGCATTTTCCGTTAAAGCGGCTACAATCGTTTCCGCAGCTTGGGTATAAGAAATATCATTTGGAGCTTCTGTGGGTTCATCTCCTGTAATACTTTGACAAGCAGCAAGCATGACTACCATTATTATCGTCAAAATTCTGAGTTTTTTTCGATAGTAATCACTCATTAGATCCTCTCCTTTATTTCGTTGCTCAGTACATGCATATTTTGATTATTAACCCTCATGCGAGGTTCCTACCATTCGTCCAATTTAACTTCATGTTTAGAAATTCCAAAAAACCTCTCAATAGAGATCTTAACTAATTTTATAATCAACGATGGTCAAACAGAATAATAATCTGTAGATGAAAATAAGTATAACATTAACAACGGTTCTTTCTTTAATCAATTGAAACTTAACAACCATATACCTAAATTCAAGGTACACGTATTATTCTGAAGGATCAATGAGCAAATCATATAGAAAGATTAATTTTTTCTACGTATCGCAGTACAAGTCTTGCCCGTATTATCCTAAGTTGTTAAGGTGCAATTTTTAAGCCAGAAATTATTCAAAATTTATCACAAGAGCTTAATAATCTATGTGATGTTCATTATCGTAATTCACTACCACGATATCCTAGAATATTACGAGCTACGATCAGGCGGTTGATCTGCCCAGTTCCTTCATAGATATCCGTAATCTTTGCATCTCGAAACCATTTTTCTAGCAAATGCTCGCGACTATAACCAATAGGTCCCATCAACTCCACTGCTCTCTGAGTGATTTTACTAACCACATCTCCAGCGCGTACTTTTGACATGGAAGCTTCCAATGGATTTGATTTTCGATTGTCCGCCATCCATACTGCTTTGATAATTAATAACCACGCAGAACGAAGCATGATTTCCATGTCAATAACTTCTTTTTCAATATGACTTAGCTTTTGGCGTGGAAGACCATATCGAATGGTGACACCCTGTTCCTCAAGCAACTCTTTAAGAAGTTCTAGCGCTGCGCGTGCTACGCCAATACCTGTCGCTGCAACCAAAGGTCGTGTAGCGTCGAAAGTCGCCATAGCGCCTTTGAATCCCTTTGTGGTTTTTTCCGTGATCACTTCAGGGCTGCCTAAGATATGATCATAGGGAACTCGAGCATTTTGTAGAACAATCGAAGCTGTATCACTGGCGCGAATGCCCATCTTGTGCTCCAATTTGGTAACAGAAACACCAGGAGTATTCGCTTCAACCACAAATGAGCGCATCCCTGCCCGCCCTGCTTTAGGATCAATCGTCGCCCACACAACCACAAATCCATCACTTTCTTCCAATGATTTATGTCCAGCGGTTACGAATATCTTTTCACCATTTAGAACCCATTCATTGGTTTCTTTATCTAGTACTGCCGTTGCTCGAATAGCTGAAGTATCTGAACCAGCTTGAGGTTCAGTCATCGCCATCGCGCCAAATGTGGGTTTTTCTGTTGCAAAACGGGACAAGAATTTTTCCTTTTGTTCAGGTGTGCCTGAAGCATCAACAGCAGCAGCCCCTAATCCACCACCTGGCGTTACCAAATAAAGACCAACATCACCCCATGAAAGGGTCTCCAGCATAAATGTTAAAGATTGATAACCGATCGGCGGATGTTTCTTCTGGTCATCTTCGCCTTCTTTCTTTTTACTTTTCTTGGGAGACAAAGAACCTGCACCGGTAGCGCGCATAGCCATATGCATAAAGTTAATATAATCCCATGGGATTTCATGTTCAAATTCATCAAAATGCCGCGAAACAGTGCGCATCATATTCTCTGCTACCGTATGCAATGCCACACTTTGTTCAGCAATTGGTTTCGGGGTTTCAAATTCAATCATTATTATTTCTCCTAACTAGAAGCGGTCATTAAAGCAAGTGGCTAGACAATTGTTAAACCATTGAACATCGCAATTCCGCGACCATTTCTCATCCACAATTCAACCGGATGCTCACGAATATAGCCATGTCCACCTAAAATCTGAACAGCGCGATCTGTTACCATCATCGCCATGTCAGTTGCACCAGTCAGCGCAAAATAAGCTTGTCGGCTCGCCTCTTCCTTACCATTGTCGATCATCCAGGCAGCCTCCCATGTAAGCAACCGAATTGCTTCAATCTCCGTTGCCATTTCCGCCATCATAAATGCAATCGCTTCCTTTTGAGCAACTTTAACCCCAAAGACATCACGATCTTTAGCGTATTCAATAGCATAATCTAATGAAGCTCTCGATAATCCAATTGCCATAGCTGCTAGCGCCACGCGAGATGAATCAAGAATAGGAGCAAAAGCATGTCCATCCACGCCGCCCAAACGGTTCTCCTTGGGAACGTGAACATCATTGAGGGTCACTTTATAAAGCGGAAAAGCATCAATCCCCATTAGCTTCTCACGCTCTCCAACCTCTAAGCCAGGTGCATCCTTAGAAATTATGAAACCTTGGGTTTGGTCCCCCAGCTTGGCGTAAACGATCATCGCTTCAGCTTGATTAGCGAAAGGGACATATGATTTCTTGCCCTTGATGATATAGCTATCGCCTTCCTCTTTGGCTTCTGTATGAAGATCATTAGGATCAAAGTTAAAAGATGGTTCAATAAGGGCAGCCGTGAACGGTCTCCATTCCGCTTCAACCATATTGGGTAGGTAGGTTTGTTTCTGTTCATCATTTCCCACAATGGCGATTGGAGTAAAAAAGAGACCGGGGGACATGACTGCGAAAGCGCCGGCTAAATCACCATATGCCATCTCTTCTGCTGCGAGAACCCCAGTAACTAATGATCGTTCACCAAAACCTCCAAAATCTTCAGGGATTGAAGCCTGTAAATACCCTAATTCCCAACCCTTCTCAATCAGATTGGGAGAAAATCCAGCCTCTTCATCCGCGTCATGGGCTTTCGCTCGCAAATCATTGATCGCAAAACGATGGATTGAATCGACGAGCATCTTTTGTTCTTCGGATGGCTCGAAAGAATACATATTCTATTCTCCTTCCATGTTTTCCAAGATTATCGAAAAACATGTTTATATATTCTGGTCTATGAGTGACAGATACAACTTCCGGATTGTACATTTTTCCAAAGTAATGTCACCCTTGAAAAATCCTGATGCGTAATTATTCTTACCAGATATTCATCCAGTACATAATTCATCAATGCATCTATCATTTACAACAAAAAGTTTATGGACAAGATAAATCAAATCCTCAATCACCTCCTCGTATCTAAAACAAAATGATAATCTCTTTTCTCAATCCTACAAAAACCTATATCAGCCTAACTAACAGACCATCCAGAAATAGATCAGCTAATCGTTCTGAAATCATTTCTGGAGAAAGCGCTCCTCCCGGTCTATACCATGTTATCGTCCAATTCAAAACACCCAACAAGGCACGAGAAGTAAAGGCGCTATCCGAACTAGAAAATGTATGATCGGCAACTCCATCCTCAATCAAATCTCGCCAGAGACGTTCAAAGCGATCTCTGCGAGGGATATGGCGTGCCTGATATTCCGGCTCTAGCGAGCGATGTTCCAGCAATAACACTGCTGCCAAGTCGCGTCGGTCAAGCATGAAATCCAAGTAGGCTCTTATAGCCATGCGAAGTTTCTGTTCTGATGGCAACGATTGTTCATAAACCGCTTGTATGAGATCGATCAAACTATCCAAAGCTTGATCTAGAAGCTCTACCAATATCTCCTGTTTGCTTGAGATATGATGATATAGACTGGCTTTCTGCAGATTTACAGCTTGAGCAATATCCTGCATTGAAGTGGCATGAAAACCCTTCTGACTAATAATAAGTGCGGCGGCTTCTAAAATCTCTTTTCTTGTCATATATTTTAACCATTCCCTACCGAACGGTCGGTAGTCAAAGGATATCAAAATACTTAGCAAAAGTCAAGCTTTATTAATGTTTACTTAGAAAATACTAATGATTGCAGGAATGAAATTCTTTATCAAAAACGATACGACCTATGTCACGCTTATTAAAAAAATTTCCGTGATACCCAAAATGTCAAGATTCAGATGCAAATGTAGAATTGAGACTCATGAAATGACGCTTGATAAATACTTTGGAAATGGAAAAAGAGATATCAAAAATATCGATCTGTTGGAGTAGAATAAAGATTTATGACCACTATAATCTCCCCCATCAATTCGAAAGTGAATTTTCGATTTATCTTTGACACCTGGTGGCCACTAGCTTTCAGTTGGTTATTAATGTCAATTGAACTACCGGGTGTCAGCGCTATCATTGCTCGCTTGGCTGACCCAGAAATTCATCTCGCCGCTTATGGGGGTGTAGTATTCCCATTAGCGTTAATCATCGAAGCTCCCATCATCATGTTGCTTGCCGCTTCAACAGCAATGAGTAAAGATTGGGATTCTTACCAAAAAATCCGCAGCTTTATGCTTGTTACTAGCATCAGTCTGACTATCCTCCATTTATTAATCGCATTCACACCAATTTATTATTTTGTTGTCGAGGGTATTATCGGCGTTCCAAAAGAAGTCGTCGAACCAGCTCGGATCGGATTACGGATTATGCTCCCATGGACATTTTCGATCGCCTTTCGACGCTTCAATCAAGGTGTGTTAATTCGTTTTGGACATTCTCGAGCGATTGGAGTCGGCACAATTGTCCGCTTAGTCACGTTATGGATTATCTTATTTATCGGATATTCAATCGGAAATATCCCAGGGATCATTGTTGGTTCCACTGCGGTTGCTTTGGGGGTAATGAGTGAAGCTTTTTATGTTGGATTGGTTGTACGCCCCATCATTAGAGGAGAATTAAAACAAGCTCCAAGGCTAGACACACCCTTAACCAAAAAGTCATTTCTCGAATTCTATATTCCATTGGCAATGACATCTTTATTATTATTAATAGCTAATCCGATTGGGAGCGCTGCTCTGAGCAGGATGCCCAATGCACTTGCCTCTCTTGCAGCGTGGCCTGTCGTTTCGGGATTGATCTTCATATTCAGAAGTATGGGAATGTCATTTAACGAAGTCGTCGTCGCTCTAGCAGATGAGCCTGGTTCCTACCCAAGCTTACGTAAATTCACATATTTGTTAGCGGGAATTACTTCTTTGGGATTATTAATCATCACAGTTACACCGATCTCATCTTTCTGGCTTGAATACATCTCTGCACTTTCGCCAGAATTAGCAACTCTTGCTAAACAAGCCCTTTGGTTTGCCATACCACTCCCTGCAATCAACGCTTTCCAGAGTTGGTATCAAGGAGTGATTTTGTTTGGAAAACGTACACGCGGGATCACTGAGTCAATGATGATATACCTGATTGTAAACACTAGCATACAGGTATTTGGAATATTATGGGGTGGTGTGACAGGATTATATATTGGAGTAACCGCCCTTACTGTTGGGATCTTATCACAAACCACTTGGTTATGCATGCGCAGCAGACCCATCTTACGATCTCTTCAAAAAAGAGATCAACCATTGACTTCCCCTTAGAAGCGTTCTAGATAATTGCATGGATTCAAATTTTTCATATTACAGTTTTTATATTTTTCAAGGAGCCGCACTTGGGATCACAGCAGCCGCGACACCGGGTCCATTCCAAACATTTTTGATCAATCAAACTTTAGCAAGCGGATGGCGCCGTAGCCTCCCTTTACCATTCGCACCATTAGTAAGCGACCCACCCATCATTCTGGCAGCACTTCTTCTGATCGACCAACTACCTGAAAATTTCAACCAAATACTCAATCTCGCAGGAGGAGTATTTATATTCTTTATAGTATGGGGACTATGGCGCGAATTTCGCAAGAAAAAAAGATCAACCAGCACAGATTTTGAAACTGAAAACACTAGCTCAACGGTTAATGAAAAGAAGAAACAACCATGGCGTATTGTATGGAAAGGGGCGCTAATGAATTTGTTGAGCCCGGGTCCATATATGTTTTGGGGATTAGTTCTTGGACCAATTCTATTACAAAGCTGGCAGATATCCTCATTACACGCACTATCCTTTCTGTTTGCTTTTTACTTCTCGCTAATTGGGGGGATGCTTGGAATCGTGTTTCTCTTTCATCAAACTCGTCGATTAGGTGAGCGAGTTATTCAATATCTAGTATTGATTAGTATTTTCATCTTACTCATTTTTGGGATCTATCTAATCATACAAGGATTGCATTTCCCATAACATGGAACACAAATAGATCAAAATTATGTCTTAAGAAAATTTGTGGAATTTATTAAAAATCGGAGATCTTCTAGTACAATTGGTTGAATTCAATTTTTGCATATAGGAGTAAGATATGCCCAAACTTACCGTTGACGGAAAGACTGTAGATGTAGAAAAAGGGAAACGACTGGTATTAGCGATCGAAGAGGCTGGTATTTCCATTGGTCATCGCTGTGGTGGAAATGCGCGTTGCACAACATGTCGAGTTGTTTTCGAAGAAGGTGAACCCAGTAAAATGACTAAAGCTGAAAAGGAACGTTTAGAAGCGAATGGTTTGATTGGAGAAGTACGCTTGTCATGTCAAATTACCTGTGAACAGGATATGGTTCTGCAAACTATCATGACACTTGAGAATCAACCAGATTGGAAAGGCAAAAATGGACCTCTCCCGAAAGAGGAAATCACTCCAGAGCCTGAATGGGTTGAATAATTTCTTCTAGGAAAACAAAAAAAGCACAGTCGATCCTAAGACAATCAACAGTGCTTTAGAGTTATCAATTACAAAAATAATCTTTTTGCTTAATATTCAATGACTCGCGGTAGATTGTTAGCCTGCGTAACCCAATCTTCAACCTGCGATAGAACCGGCAAGCGACGAACTAAAGCTTTTACCTGATTTACTTCAACAAGTTTATCATATAAGTTTTGGGCATTGCGTTGCGCTAATTCTGGAACAGTATCCACTCCCGCTTCTTCTAAGAGATCAGAGTATTCTGAAGCGACTCCTTTAATCCGATATAGATCAACATGATTAACCCACTCTAAGATCAAGTCACCGCTGATACCAGTCTTTTCTGAGAGAGATTTGCGCCCTGTAGGTGTAGCGCCTTGCTTCAATAAGGCTTCGGTTGTCCTAATTCCACTATCTACCAATTTTTGTGTATAAACCGGACCAATTCCTTCAACATCAATTATCTTAGCCATCCATACCTCCTATTAATTTCATCATAAATAATAAATAAATTTCTACTATAGTTATTTTATCATTATTTCATCCTTGCTCGCAAATAATTTCAAGAATATTCATCAAAAATTTAACAAAATCGATATCATCCTCCATGATTTCAAAAATTATGGAATCATCAATCTGATCTTGACATAATCTGATTAAAAAGATCTTCCGGCACTTTAACCGTAACAACTTCACCTTGTGCGCATAATTTGCCTTCCGCAAATAAATCCACCTTAACAATAACCTTCCTATCTTTGATTTCCTTGATGCTTCCACGCAATTCTAATTCTGGACCCAATGGAGTTGGATGCAAGTAATCCACTTTCAATGATGCAGTTAAGAATCTCAAAACAGGTTCAGTATCCATTTCACGCCCCTCAGCTTTATAAGCAGCTGCAGCAGCAGTACCAGTGGCATGACAATCGATCAAAGATGCAATCAAACCACCATATACAAACCCTGGAACGGCAATATGATACGCGCGTGGTGTGAAATGGCTGATGGTCTCCTCCCCATCCCAATAACTTTTTATATGCAAACCATCTTCATTCAGTCGACCACAACCATAACAATAACTCATTTGATCCGGATAATAGTCTTGAAAAGCTTTTTGATTCATTTTGCCTCCATGTGGTTCATTTGAAATTGTTTTTCCATATTTACCATTCCAAGAAATGGATTGAAATTACTCGATACCTCTATAAGACTCTACAAATGCATTTAATTCATTCCCTGATAATGGATACGAGCCATGACCTGGAAATATCTGTAAGGGTTGACAAGTATAGAGGTCTAGTAGACTCTTTTTGATTTGTGTCCAATCAGAAGCATAATAGCGTTGAAGGTGTGGTTTTCCAGATGTAGAAAGTAAATCTCCAACAAATGCATGTCCTTCTGAAGTTAACAGAGCGCTTGAGCCAGGAGTATGTCCTGGCAAATGAATTAGCAGTGCATCCAAACCAAAAAAATCAAACTTATCTCCATGTTCAAAGATCATATCTGGTTCAACAGGTTCTAATCTGTAAAACCTTTCCAAAATCGGTAATAGGTATTTGACTACCTTACCTCTCCCACGCACATCTCCAAGTCTTGTCTCTCCATTCATAAGCGCATCCACGTCATCAGAATGAATGACAATCGAAGCGCCTGTTTGTTCTCGGATCTCTTTTGCTGAGCCATAGTGATCTAAATGGGCATGGGTCAAAAAAATCATCTTGAGATCATCCCTGCCAATCGATTGCATATAGTTGAGTACCTTACCTTGCATACCTGGCATACCAGCATCAACAAGATAGAGCCCTTCTTTTGTTTCAATTATATATGCACGCGACAAACCCATGTCCAAGTTATGGATTAAAAAATCTGACATTAGAGTGTATCACTGCAAATGTAGCAAAATCTTTCCATGACCCCATAATTCTTCCAGCCGATAATAATCTCGTTTTTCAGGTGAGAAAATATGTAATATTACATTTCCATAATCGACTAACACCCAACCACCTTGAGGAGACCCCTCTGGTCGGGCTTTTATTCGGTGTTTGTCTCGCAAATCATCAATCACATCATCTACCAATGCATTTATCATGCGTTCACTTGTACCCGAACAAATCACAAAATAATCTGTAAAATCAGATAACCCGAGAATATCCAATAAAACAATATTCTCTCCTTTTTTTTCTTCCAGAACATCAACAATAGTTCGCGCTAATTCTAAAGCTTCCAGATTTCACCTCACTTCTTCATAATTATTAATAATCGTCGTTTTTACTCTGGGGTTTTATTAAGCTCTCCAGAAAATATCTTTGTATATACTGCGCCTCCTGGATGCAGGTCGCTCCGAAATAGATGGACAGCTCGAATACAAGCAGCGCCTAAATAACCGATCTTTATCTCAGAGAGTAATTTGCTCACACCAGATACCGATTCCGAATTTGCATTGCGCGGGATTCTACCAATGGTCAGGTGAGGAGAAAACTTTCGTTCTTCTCGCATATACCCCAACCGTGAAGTTTCAATTTCCAGCTTCCTCTGCAGATCAAATAAATCTAGTGGCGCTTCAATACCTGCCCAAATGACCCGTGGTCGATGTACTGATGGAAAAGCGCCAATTTTACCAACACTGATTTCAAATTCATGATGCTGGTTTGCTTCAGTTTGAATTAATTCTGTCAGAATACTCAGGTTTGAAACCGAAACATCCCCAAGAAATTTTAGAGTCAAGTGAATATGATCAACCGCCACCCATCGAATGGGGTCACCTTGTAAATGTTGTTTCACCTGAGAAACAAGTTTTTCAAGATTGGCATAAATCTCAGGCGAAAGGTCAATTGCAATAAAAGCTCTTATTACACTCACGGCGATCTTACCCCGCGCAAATCTTTTTTGATGAAAAAAAAAGTATACAAGAAAATCTCATTAATTAGCAGATGCATATAATTAATTATTATATCGCAAGAAATTAGATATATTTCACATACCACTGTAAAGCCTAATTAGCTGATCATAATCCTCTGGGGTATCGACATCAAATTCTGCATGTGGATCGATCCAGTCAATCCAGGATATTTTTTGAGATGAAAACAAAGCCCGTCCACCCTGGTCACCAGAGATATTCAATAATTTGCTAAATAAGCGCTGGTCAAATAGGACCGGATTGACATGTTTATGATCAACCTGTGGGGCAATAATCGAAGATTGTGTACGTTTATGAATTTCTATAAGGCTCTGTAAAAGAGCCACTGAAATTTGTGGTTGATCTACTAACATAATAATAGCTGCACCTATCGAGTTAGGAAGAGCTCCAATTGCTTGAATAACAGACGTACTTTGTCCTTTTTGCCATTCTGGATTATACACACAATTCACGGATAAACCAGAAACGGCTGCCCGGACCTGTACATCTGCACTTCCAGTAATAACCAACAATGGGTTCAAATCTGAAGATAAAGCAACACGCGCGATATGACGGATAAATGGTTGCCCATGCCAGGTCAAGAGTTGTTTCGGCGAGCCGTAGCGTTGCGAAGCACCTGCGGCTAAGATAATCCCACCAATATTTTCATGCACTGCCACGATTTCTTTGGATGAAATCATAGGATAGTAATCTTTTCCACTTGAATTAAACGAGGAAACCAGCACAGCAGAATAATGAGGCAGTAAATATTTTGCAAGGCGATACGCATCTGATTGAACCTGTTCTGTATCCGCCTGATTGAGAATCATAATCCGCCGCATTTCTTTTCGAATAGCCTTCAATCCACCTAGGGGTGAATTCGCTACTTCGGCAAGAGATGGAATATTAATCTTGTCCCCTCGAGAAAGCCCGCTCAATTTGGCAAACAAATCAACGCGATGCACCCATTGTTCATCAAGTGGCTTCCCTAATCCCGATAACCCTAGGACCACGATAACCTGTTTAACCCAATCTGGAATTTGTGGTTCGTGATCAGCCGGAGCTTTTAATGGACGCTTGCGTGATCCATCAGCTTCAATCAGTAAGGGAAGATGTAAATTCTGTGACAGATTATATAGATATTCCAACTCTGAACCTGAAAGCCCCGCAACACGGTCTTCTTCATCCTCTATACCCGTAAACAGTAAGATACCTGAGGGTAAATCCTTTTCAACTTGGATTAGATCACGCATAGATCTAATCACAAAATGATGCTCTGCCCAAAGCGCTTGTTCCACACCTAAATGAGTGGTAGATGTCAATAAAACTGTATTTTGTTCTGATTCAGAAAATGGACTCTGGATAATTTCCCGAGCTAAGCGAAAGAGCGTGGTAGTTTTTCCTCCCGAACCAACGATCGCTAAACAAGGCGGAGAGTCTAGTCGCAAAACATCCAGAAGCTTCACAGACCACTCCAAAAGTCAACTGACTTACGGTCAGATTTTTCCCAAAGCTTTTAGCACTCTTTGTGGGGTAAGCGGAAATTCATGAAACCAAACACCGGTTGCATCGTGCATCGCAGCCATCACCGCTGGTGGAAGAGGGATGAAGGGCATCTCACCTACACCGCGGGCGCCAAAAGGCCCAATGGGATCCGGGTATTCCATGATAACCGATTCAACATGATCGGGAATGTCTAAAACAGTAGGGATCAGATACGTGGAAAGTTGGTTAGTTTGTACATAACCATCCTTTTGAACAAAGTTCTCAAGGATAGCATAACCAGCTGCTTGAACTACCGCTCCTTCAATTTGACCTTCTACCTGTTGAGGATTAATCGCCTTTCCGACATCATCCACAGAAATTACATCGAGTATCTGCACATGACCAGTCTCGATATCCACTTCAACAGTTACCGCTTGTGCCACATACCCGTAACTAAAGTTTGGATTACATTCCCCAGTTTCGGAGTCATAAGGAGTCGTGCGCGGTGGATAATAGGTAAATTCAGCTATCGCTGGGCGTTCTTCTTTATGCCATTTTTCAAGCGCGGCTTGAACAGCGCCTTTGATTGAATTCCCGGACATAAAAGTCATTCGTGAAGCAGAAACACTACCTGAGTTCCCAGTAGTAGCTGTATCCGATGTGATCATTTCAACTTTTTCTAGTGACACCCCAACCGCCTCGGCAGCCATTTGGGCAATCGCCGTATGCGTACCCTGTCCTACTTCCGCAGCAGCATGATAAACGACCACATGCTCAATCTCTGAATTACCATGCAGTTCTATCTTAGCCGTACAGTTTTCAGGGGCTCCAAAAGAAAAACCAACATTTTTATAGGCTGCTGAAAATCCTATACCCCGTTTCAAAGTAGGCGAATCACTAGGTTTTAACATGGAATTAGACCGATCGATTTTTGCTTTGATCTGCCCCTGAAGATTTTGAGTAATTTCCCAACCTGCTTTCTGAGCGCACTGCTGAATTACCGGCG
>Ga0172371_10001530_pt1 | contig 36860 bp, 33 predicted proteins | sample Lak12m_FD_114543 | JGI IMG/M metagenome (GOLD analysis project Ga0172371, IMG submission 114543) | Freshwater microbial communities from Kabuno Bay, South-Kivu, Congo - kab_022012_12m | ecosystem: Environmental > Aquatic > Freshwater > Lake | place: Democratic Republic of the Congo: South-Kivu... | reverse complement strand
GCGTTGAATGCGAGAAACGGGCTTGGGTATCACAGGCGCGGGACAGTCCCTAAGCAACTTGCCTCTCGCAAGGGGGGACAGTCCCGTGGTCATATTACCGAGCGTTGAATGCGAGAAACGGGCCTGGGCATACCAGGCGCGGGACAGTCCCAATCGGCGTTATGGGAGGAATGAGAAGACCCGGTAACTCGATATAAATCGAAAACCGGGCCGCCGTCTGAACGAAATCAGAACTTCTCCCAATGCAATACTTCCGCCAGCGGGCGCTTTTCAGGCATGGCGGGCGTCTCCTCGGGGTAGCCGGTGACGATAATCGCGCCGACGCGATAACCTTCCGGGGCGCCGAGTAATTGCAACATGCCGGCTTCGTCATTGGTGACCACCCAGCACGTGCCCAGCCCCAGCTCAACGGCCGCCAGCAGCATGGTTGCCGTTGCGCTGCAACAGTCTTCTTTGCCATATGGCGATTGCGATTCTTTATACAATACGACAATGCCGGCGCCGGCTTCCGCCAGGAAGCTGCCGTAGGGTAATAGTCCGGCCAGCCGCTGCCGGACGGCGGCATCGGTTATGACGACAAATTCCCACGGTTGTAGTCCGGCGCCGGTAGCAGCCAACCGGCCCACGTCGACGATCGTCTCCAGCACCTCGCGGGGCACCGGACGATGCTGGAACTTGCGCACGCTTCGTCGTGCGCGAATTGCGGTCAGGATATCCATGTATATCTCCTTTCGTGGTTTTATGGTCGCACCAAAGCGCGGAGGAAGCCGCTCAGCAACCCGAACATCGTCAGCACCCAGGCAGCGACGGCGAACCAGATGAACACCGGCGGCAGCGGCTCCATGGGATGCAACTGCATGGCGGTATCGAGGCGCAGGGTGGCGGCGGTATACATCCCCAGCGGGAAGACCATGCTCCAGTAGGTCGGGCTGTAGCGCAGCGGCACCCGGTAGACCACGTGCCGCCAGTACCCAAGCGCCAGCAGCAGCGGAATCCACCAGGTGCACCACGCCCAAAGGACGACGGAGACGGCGCCCATCGACGGCTGCAGGCTGGCCAGAAAGGAGACTTTTGACGCCGCCTGGAACAGGTTCGCGCCGGCCAGCGTGCTGATCGCGGTGGCGCCCATGTTGATCCAGTAAGGCGGCAACATCTCCTCGGCCGTCAGCCGGTAAAAGAAGAAGCGGTAAATAATAAAGGTGATGAGCACCATGTAGAGCAGCACGCCCACTCCCCACAGGCCATATAGCGCCAGCAGCGCAAGCGGTAAATATTTCCCAAAGCCGGGCGCCAGCAGCACGCCAAGCACCACCACCGATTGGGTGGCTACCACGCTGACCAGCCATCCCCCGTTGATGATCTCCTCGATGGGCTTGGTATTGGCGAAGGTCAGACAGCAAAAGCAGTAGTAAATGAGGAAAAGCCAGGCGACCGAGCCGATGATCCAGAGCACGAGGGCGGCGGTCAGGTAGTCCCGCTGGAAGCACTGGGCGCCCAGCACGTTGGAGCCGGCGACGAAGGTGAAGAAGCTGAAGAGCAGCTTCGGGTTCGTCAGGTCGGCGCGCAACATGGAAAAAAAGAACAGCATTCGCGCCAGCGTCGCCAAGATCAGCACCGGGTAGGCGACGAGATTGATCATGAACAGTGCCAGGGACAGTTGCGTAAAATGCAGCAGGTTCAGCGCGATAGATACGATGCCGGTAGCCATCACCAGCGCGAAATAGATGGGATGCAACTCGCGGATCGATTTGCTGAAATGCGCACCAAGGCGGGCGCTCCAGCGAAGGGCGATCGCCGGTTGGGCGTCGTCGGCTGAATTCAGGGGAGAATTCGTCATGCGTTGTCCTCGGTCGATCCATGTTCGAGCTCATCCCTGGCGATCATACGCCGTATCACGCCGGCCAGGCCGGCCAGCACCAGGCCGAACGCCAGCAGGGCAAACAGCACCTCCGCCGCGTTCCAGCGCAGGTTGAGCAGCAGCAGCTTCCCCGGGGCGCCATGCGAGGGATTCAACGGGTCGGTCCCGTCCAGGTATTCTTGCGCGTCGGGAATGCCGTCGCCGTCCAGGTCGCTTTTAAAGCCAAGCGCCGGCGCCAGTCCCGCCGGATCGCGGCGCAGGTCGAAGAGCTTTTTGGTGCCGATGGCCTGGATGATATGGTCTCCGAAGGGATTGAGGATCGGATTGTCGATCGCCTGCCCCGGCTCCCGCGCGCCTCGCGACTGGTTGACCCGCCGCATCTCTTCCGGCGTCAGCCGTCCGAGCTGGCCCGGCCCGTTGCCCGACGGCCCATCCGGATTGACGTGGCAGAGGCCGCAGTTCACCGGCCTTCCGGAATGCCGCGCTGAATATGCCTGAAATTCGGGAAATGCCCATATCCCGGAGGCCAGCATGCCGAGGGAGACGATGAAAGCGATTCTTAAAATCAGCACATTTTGCACTTTACATTTTTCATTTTCCATTTTGCATTTCATCGCTACCCTCCCTTCACCAGGACATAAATCTGATGCCCAAACAGGATGATGACGACAAGGTACAGCGCCGCCAATCCCGACAGCGCAGCGAGCGTTCTTCGCCTCGCTCCCCGGAAGAGCCACGGCGCCAGCAGCAATCCAACGGTCAGCGCCCCCATGCCCAGCATGACCACCCAGAACGGCAGCAGCTCCATCGGGTAGTAGACCGGGTAGAAGTACCACTCCGGCTTAATGCCCTGCGGGGTCGAGCCCATGGGATTGAACGGCTGCAGCAGCGTGAACGGCAGAAACGAGTCGAACGGCACCGTCAGGGCAACCAAGAACAGCACCAGCAGGGCGGCGGTCCAGGCGCGCAGGTCTTTCATCAGGTAAGTCGGAAAGAAGCGCATCAACCGTCCGGTGGGCTTGTCCACGCCCTGACTCATGCCGTGCAGTTGGATGGACAACAGGTGCAAACCGAGCACCAGCGCCAGCGCCAGCGGCAGCACCAGCACGTGGATGGCGAAAAACCGGCTGAGCGTCGCCTGCCCGATGCTGGGCTCACCTTGAATCGCATACCGGATCGTCGTCGGCAACCCGGCCAGCGCGGCCGGCAGATACTGGCCGACCTGCTCGATGGACTGCAGCACCACTTTCGTCGCGTTCACCGAGATCTGGCTCCACGGCAGCAGGTATCCGGTAAAGCCGAAGGCAAACACGGTGAATAGCATGATCACCCCGGCCAGCCAGGTGATCTCGCGCGGTCTCCCGAAGGCCTTCATCGCCATGGTGGTAAGGAAGTGGCAGAGCACGAAAAAGATCATGAACGACGCCGACCAGGCGTGCATATTGCGGATCAGCGCCCCGTTCGGCACGTAATCGGTCAGGTATTGCACGGAGGCATGCGCATCGCTCACCGTCGGCTCGTAATAGAGCAACAGCAGCAGGCCGGTGATCACCTGCACGATGAAGAAAAACAGCGCCAGTCCGCCCAGGTAATACGCCCAGCTCATCTGGTGTTCGGGCACCGACTTTTTGACCACCAGGTCGTTCCAGTTCAACTTCGCGGCGGGAAACCGTTCGGTGAAAAAACCGGCGATCGATTGTGTGAGGGATGGTCGAGACATCAAACTCCCTCCATGTGCGGCTTCACAATATAGACCGAGTAGGACGGCAGCGCCGCCTGGTCGATCTGCCCGCGCACCTCGCCGCCTGGCGCGCGGCTGGCCACCTCGCGGCCGGAGGCGTCCCTGACCAGCCAACCGAGAATCGGCAGCGGCAGTTTCGCCGGCGAGCCGGGGGTGGGTATACCGGTAGTGATATCGAAATATGAGATGTGGCATGGACACAGGATCTTGCCGTCGTTCACCTGATTGCCGACCGTGCAACCGAGGTGCGTGCATTTGGCCGACAGCAGTTGCGGCAGGCCGTTCGGCCCCAGGAAGGCCAGCGCCGGCAACATCTCATAATCGATGAAATATTTGCCTACGGTCGGCGATAGCTCGGCCAGGCCGGCGACTTTGATAAACTCGTTGCGCGCCCGCTCCAGCGCCAGTTGCTGCTGTTCGACCGTCGCCTGCTGCCGGACCAGCCGCGTTTCCAGCAGATCCGCCTGCTGTGCCGATGTGAGCCGCGGACCCAGCAGGTACGGCGCCAGCTTATCTAAACCCAGCAAGGCCAACAGACCGCCGCCCACCAGCGCCGATCCTGTACCGAGTAGAAACTTGCGGCGGCTCTCCTCCGCAGCCATCAACGAGGCGGCCGCCTCACGATGCCGCACCGAGCTCCATATCACGCGCTGGGGGGCGCGGAACCAGTACCGCCACGGGAAGGCGAAGAGGTGGAGCAGCCGCGAGAAAGGCAGCACGATGAGGATCAGCCAGGCGCCGACGATGTGCGCCTTCATCACCAGCGGCATGCCCGCGATGAAGGCGGGGTCAGGACGGAGCGACAACACGCCCCACAGGTATGGGACCACCGTGCCGGTAGACCACGCCGCGCCCCAGCGCAGCGACAGCGCCGTGCCCAGCCCCAGCGCCACCTGCAGAAAGAGGAGACCCAACAGCGCCAGGTCCATCAGGCTCGTCACCGCCTGCACTCGGGAGTTAAGGACACGGCGGATTATCAGCACCGCCAGCCCTGCCAGGCTGAACCACGCCAGCGCCATGCCCAGGCCTTCGATTGCCAGCAGCGCGGGTCGCGGAGTCAGCAGCGTCCGCCAGGCCCCAGGCGCCACCAGTTCGAACAGGTGGGCAAGCAGGATCAGCAGGATGCCGACATGCCACGGCACCGAGCCCCAGACCAGGTTACGCCCTTCGAGGAATTGCGAGGAGAGTGAAGAATAGCTGAAGCGCCTGGCGCGAACACGGTAGACCGTGCCGACCACCGCAATCGTGATCGCCAGATATGGCAGGCCGTTGAAGAGAAAGTTCTCAAGCATTGCATTCCTCCTGCCGTAGCGCGGGCAGCTTGCCCCGATCTATCGGAGTCCCGTCCGCGAATTGCTCTTCTTCCACGCGCAGGCGGGACACCGATAGATCGGGGCAAGCCGCCTGCGCTCCGGCAAGCACATGCTGTATTGCCCGCAGCGCGTGGTGGTAAGGATTTTCGGCTTTGCGCAATAATTCGGTCATAGTCCGCACCGGTTCGAGCAGGCAGTGGACGATCAACTCCTCGCGCTCCTCCCTGGGAAGGCACGGAAGAAAGCGCAGCAGCACCGCCAGGTGGTCCGGCAGCTCGCTCCCGCCGGCAAAGCCGTATTCGGCAAAGGCGCCGTTCAGCCGCGCCATCAACTCGCCCCGTTTGTAATTCTCCGCGCCGAAGAGATGCACGCTCACGTAGGGAGTGCAGGCCGGCGAAAGGTCGAAGGCGGCGGTATACAGTTCTTCGCGGGCGCCCTGGTCCATCGCCGCGACGATCTTCAGGAATGCCTCAATTTCTCGCGCCGCGGCCGGCGATTGTTCGGCGAGTTGCCGGCGGCAGCTTGCCGCGCCGGCAAGCAGGTCGCCGGATGGGTAATCGAGCAATTCACCAATGCTGTTATAAATATCGCATGTAATAGTAGACATCATGCCCCCCTTCGCGGTTCCGCCGGCACGCCGAAACCGGCAATTCCCTTTTTCACTTCCGGCTCCATAGTGGAGGCGATAGCCTCCTCGCGCTGGATGGGCGGCAGCACGTAGCGGTCTTCGGGCGTCGGAATGGCGGTCAGCATATAAATCGCCTCCGCCTCCTCCGGCATCAGGTTGGCCTTGCGCATGATCTCGCCAACCAGCGCCGGATCCAGGTCATTCAGCGACTGCGCCCGCTTGTAATAGCGCACCGCCATCAACTTCTTCAGCGCGTCCTTGACAATCTCCACGTTGCCGGCGCCGAACAGGCACGCCAGGTAGCGCAGCGGCAGCCGCGCGCTCTCCAGCCCGGGGAAGAAGTTATCGTCCGCCGCCTCGAACGCCCCGGCGTCCACCTTGCCCATGATGGGCAGCAGCGGCGGCACGTAATAGAGCATCGGCAGCGTGCGGTATTCGGCATGCAGCGGCAGCGCCAGCTTCCAATCCATCACGTAGCGCCACACCGGCGACTTTTGCGCGGAGGCGAGATATTCTTCACTCACCCCGTTCCGCCGCGCAGAGGCGAGCACCGCGGGATCGTTGGGATCGCAGAGCACGCCGCGCTGCGCCTCCACCAGCACCCGGTCGGGCCTGCCCATCGCCTCCTCGATGCGGTCGGCGTCATAGAGCAGCACACCGGTGTAGCGAATACGGCCCACACAGGCGTGGAAGCAGGCCTGCGCCTGCCCGGTCTCCAGCCGCGGGTAGCAGAGGATGCATTTCTCCGATTTGCCGGTCTGCCAGTTGTAATACACCTTCTTATAGGGGCAGGCGGCGATGCAGGCCCGCCAGCCGCGGCACTCGTCCTGGTTCACCAGCACGATGCCGTCCTCGCCGCGCTTATACAGCGCGCCGGAGGGGCAGGCGGCCACGCAGCTCGGGTTGGCGCAGTGGTTGCAGATGCGCGGCAGGTACATCATCACCACGCGCTCGATTTCGAAAAGCTGCTCGCGCTCGTGCGGCGGCAGCGAATTCAGGTTAATATCGTTCTCCGCGTAAATCGGCGAGCCGGACAGGTCGTCATCCCAGTTCGGCCCCGCCTTGATGTCGATGTATTCGCCGGTCACCTGCGAGACGGGCATGGCGGTCGGCTGGTCATCGCCCGCCGGCGCATTGAACAGGTGCGCGTAGGTGTAGGTCCATGGCTCGTAGTAATCTTCCATGCCCGGTTGCTCGGGATGGTAGAACAGCTTGAACAGCGCATTGGCCTTGTTCACGCTGCGCAGCGCCAGCTTGCCGCTCTTCAGCCGCTGCCAGCCGCCCTTGTAATGCTCCTGGTCCTCCCACAGCGTCGGATACCCGGTGCCCGGCTTCGTCTCCACGTTGTTCCACCACATGTATTCGGCGCCCGGGCGGTCGGTCCAGACGTTCTTGCAGGCGATGCTGCAGGTATGGCAACCGATGCATTTATCGAGATGGAAGACCGATGCTATTTGTGCTCGAACGTTCATAAATGTCTCCGATGATCTGGAGCGCGGATTGCCAATCCGCGCGTGTGCGATTCGTCACTCGGTCATCTCGCGCGGATTGGCAATCCGCGCTCCGGAGATTTCTCTACCATGTCGGCTCTTCCAATTTCCGCACGACAATAAACGTATCCCGATTCACCCCCGTCGGCCCCCAGTAGTTGAAGGCGTAGCTAAACTGGCCGTAGCCGCCGATCATCAGCAGCGGTTTCAGTCGAACGCGGGTCAGGCTGTTGTGACCGCCGGCGCGGCGGTTGCCGCGGCCCGGCGAACGGGGCACGGAGATGGTGCGCTCGGCGGCGTGGTAAATCATACTGATGCCCGGCGGAATACGGGCGCTGACGCAGGCGCGGGTGACGACCACGCCATGATCGTTGAACACCTCCACCCAGTCGTTGTCCTCGATGCCCGCGCTCTCCGCATCTTTGTCATTGAGCCAGAGCGGGTCGATGCCGCGCGAAAGGGTGCGCATGCGCAGCGTATCGCTGTAGGTCGAGTGGATCTGCCACTTGCCGTGCGGCGTCAGGTAATTCAGCACCAGCCCGCCATCAGGGGCAGACTGAACCAGGTCGCAGGTGATCTGCTGCGCAAAGCGCGGCTTGAACGCCGGCATGTGCTCGCCGAAGGCCCGGTAGGCTTCGTGATCCAGGTACAGGTGCTGCCGGCCGGTCAGCGTGCGCCACGGAATCAGCTTCTCGACGTTCTGGCAGAAGGCCGCATAGGTGCGGTTGCCGGTGGTATAGCCGGTCCAAAACGGCGAGGTGAGCAGGCGGCGCGGCTGGGCGCAAATGTCGTCGAAGGTGATGCGCACCCCGCGAGTGTCGGCAGCGATGTGCGTCAGGTCGATGCCCGTTTTTATTGACTCCGAGGCATACGCACGGTGGGCCATCTCCCCGTTCGTCTCCGGAGCAAAGGCAAGGATAGCCTCACAGGCGTCCCGCGCCTCGCGCAGCGAGGGGTATTCCGCCCCACCCCAGCGCTCGACCGGGTGCGTTTTCAGGTACTCGTCGTAGTAATCCGCCACCTGGTAATGCGCGCCGTGCATGGTAAGGCCGTTATTGCGGAAATTCGGCCCCAGCGAGACGAAGCAGTTGAACACGTTGGGATAATCGCGCAGCACCACCTTCAGGTTCGGCATGGTCTTGCCGGGGATGGCGTCGCACTCGCCGCGCAGCCAATCTTTCACCGCCGGCTGGGCGATCTCCGCCGGAGTGTCGTGCAGCAGCGGGCTGGCCACCAGGTCCTTTACCGGCTCCGGCAGGTAGCGCTCGGCCATTTTAGACGTATGCCGGGCAATCTCTTTAAAGATATCCCAATCGCTCTTCGACTCCCAGCTCGGCGGCACGGCGGCCTGCAGCGGGTGAATGAAGCTGTGCAAGTCGGTGGTATTCAAGTCGTCCTTTTCGTAATAGGTGGCGGCGGGCAGCACGATGTCCGAATAGAGCGCGGACGAATCCATGCGGAAGTTCAGATCGATCACCAGATCGAGCTTGCCCAGCTCCACCTTGTCATGCCAGGTCACCTCGCGCACGTCGTCCTTCGCCACCTCTTCGGCAATGCTATTGGTATGCGTGCCCAGGTAGTGCTTGAGGAAATATTCGTGCCCCTTGGCGGAGGAGAGCAGCGCATTGCCGCGCCAGATGTACCAGACGCGCGGGAAGCACGCCGGATTGTCCGGGTCCTCCATGCTGAACTTCAGCTTCCGCTCCTTCAACTGCCGCACCACGTCGGTGACGATCTCCGCGTCGGAAGAGGCATAACGCGCTTCCGCTTCACGCACCACCTCCAGCGAGCTGCGGGTAAACTGCGGGTAGCAGGGCAGCCAGCCGTTGCGGACGGCCATGATCTGCTTGTCAATGGTGTGGCCGTGCGCCATCGGATGCTGCTGATCGGCGACCGGACAGACGTCGGTGAAGCTGCGCTCGTAACGCCATTGGTCGGTGTGCACGTAGTGGAAGGAGGGGGTGTTTTGCTGGCGCGGCGGGCCGCCCCAGTCGGCGGCGAAGGCGATGGGCGCCCACGAGGCCTGCGGCGCCAGCTTCTCCTGGCCCACGTAATGGTTCCATCCGCCGCCGCTGACCCCCACGCACCCGCAGAGGATGAGCGGAGTGATGGCCGCGCGGTAGATCAAGTTGTTGTGATACCAGTGATTGACGCCGGAGCCGATGATGATGCTGCACTTGCCGTTGCTCAGCTCGGCGGTGCGCGCCCACTCGCGCGCGAAATCGATCACCACCTGCGCCCCGACGCCGGTGAAGCGCTCCTGCCACGCCGGGGTATACGGCGAGCTATCATCGCCGTAGTCATCCGGCCACTCCCCCTCCAGGTCGCGGGAGACGCCGTATTGCGCCAGCAGCAGTTCCAGCGCGGTGGTCACGTAGACCGGGCCGTCAGCCGTCTCCACGCGCTTCGCCGGCACGCCGCGCAGCACGGCCCGCGTCTCCGTCCCCAGCGAGAAGTCGCTGAACTCCACCTGCAGCACGTCGTCATGCTCGGTCAGGAAGAGCCGCGGGACGAAGGGGCCGTTCTCGTCCTCCAGCTTCAGGTTCCACTCGCCCTTGCCCTGCTGCCAGCGGTGCCCCACCGTGCCGCGCGGCATGCGCAGCTCCCCGGCGGCGTCGAGCATGAACATCTTCCATTCGGCGTTCTCCACCTCGCGGGTGGCGGCGAGTTGCGAGGCGCGCAGCAGCTTCCCCGCTTTGTAGCCGCCCCCCTTTGCCGGGGTAAGCTCTACCAGGAACGGCGCGTCGCTGTACCGTTGCAGATAATCGATGAAATACGGCACTTGCCGCTCGACATAGTACTCCTTGAGGATAACGTGGCCTACCGCCATCCAGAAGGCGCCGTCCTGCCCTTGATGGATGGGGATCCACTCGTCGCCGATCCTGGAGGTCTGGCTGAAGTCCGGCGAAAAGACCACCACCTTCGCTCCGCGGTGGCGCGCTTCCACCAGAAAATGCGCGTCCGGAGTGCGCGTCATCAGCACGTTCGAGCCCACGGTGGCGATGAATTTGGAGTGAAACCAGTCCGCGCTCTCCGCCACATCGGTCTGCTCGCCCCATACCTCCGGAGAGGCGGGCGGCAGGTCGCAGTACCAGTCGTAAAAGGAGAGCACCGTCCCGCCCATCAAGCCGAGGAAGCGCGCGCCGGAGGCGTAGCTGGTCATCGACATCGCCGGGATGGGCGAGAAGCCGACCAGCCGGTCCGGGCCGTATTTTTGCACGGTATGGATGTTGGCGGCGGCGGTGAGCTCGTTCACCTCGTCCCAGGAAGCGCGGCGGAAGCCGCCCTTGCCGCGCGCCTGCTGGTAGCGCGTGCGGGATTCCTGGTTGCCGACGACTGACGCCCACGCCGCCACCGGGTCGTCCGGGTGCTCTTTTTTCGCCGACCGCCAAAGGTCGAGCAGCACGCCACGAATATAAGGATACTTCACCCGCAACGGGCTATACATGTACCAGGAATAGGATATCCCCCGCTGACAGCCGCGCGGCTCACTGGGCGGGATGTTCGCGTCGATGGTCGGGTAGTCGAGCGCCTGCATCTCCCAGGTGACGATGCCGTTCTTCACGTAGACGTTCCAACTGCAGCCGCCGGTGCAGTTCACCCCATGCGTGCTGCGGATGATTTTGTCGTAGGACCAGCGGTTGCGGTAAAAATCTTCCCAGAGGCGCTGCTCCGGTGCGAACAAGTCTTCAATCCAGGGCATACGGTTATCTCCTCTGCAGTCGGGCACGGGCGCCGTTGTTTCGGTTGCGGTAGGACACGGCTATGATGCCCAGCATCGCCAGCGCGCCGGCCAGCGCGAGCCAGGGTACGAGCTGGTCCATGCTTGACGCCGGTTTTGCCGGTAATTCAGCTAGATAGGCGGTGATATCGGCGGCTTCCCGCGGCGTGATGGGATGTGTTTTGAAGGCGTCCTTCATCACCGGGAAATTCGCCGCGGCAATGGTGGTGGGGAGCGCGGTAGTTCCCAGTCGCGTAGCGGCGTCGGTCAAGTCCAACCCCACCGTGCCCCCCTGCCCGTTCACCCGGTGGCAGTTCATGCAGGCCAACCCGCCGTTTTGCAGGCGGCGCCGTCCCTCGAACAGCTCCCGCCCGCGGGCGGCGGAGGGAGGCGCAAGCTGCTGCCGCGTGGTTTGTGTTTCCGCTTGCTCCTGTGCGGCGATGCGCCGCGACGCATTCGGGTCCTGCAGCAGATCGGCCAGTTCCGCTATTTCCCCATCTGTCAATGGTCCGGCATTCTGCTGCATGCGCTTGATATTGGCGATAATCACCGGCTCGGTTCGCGTTCGCGCGATGGTCAGATCAGGCCCGATAATCTGTCCCTTGCCGATGGAGTGGCAGCCGGCGCATTTTTGCCGGAAGATGACGGCCGCCGGATCAGCCGGCGTTTGCTGCCCGAACACCGGGCCGGTAATTATCGCCAGGAAAGCGAAGATATGGCATGCAGCCCGCGGCCAGGTAGAGAACCGCATACTGTGTTGGCGCGTTGTATTGAGCACGGTGGTTCGATCTCCTTCCCCGCCGCCGGTGTCCGGGCATGATACCCGCGGGAGGTTGAATATGAAAAAAATCGCTGATCGCTTTAAGCATATATGTTAGAGAATATTAGTCGGTTATAGTAACTACTTATTTGCCTGACTGTCAAGCTCTATATAGATTGCATTATTTCGCGCTGCGCTCAAGCGCCAAATTGTCGATAAATGTGACATAAGGTAGATGAATGCGACATGCGTATAACCACCCATGCCGGATTGAAGCAGTTATATACCAAAAACGAGGCGATTATCGTACGGCGTTGCGACCGTCTATGCGACAACGATAAGATGGAGAACATGAGAGGCCGGGAGAGACGTGGCAGATCAATACCCCACGTAGCTGTGCAGTCCCCTGATGAAGAAGCTGACCCAGAAGTAGGTGATGAGAACGCAGGCAAAGCCGGTCATCACCAGGCGGTTGGCCCATTTTCCCTGCCAGCCGCCGATGACGCGAATATGGAGGTAGCCGGCGTAGACGAGCCAGGTAATCAGCGCCCAAGTTTCTTTGGGGTCCCAGCTCCAGTAATTACCCCACGCCGATTCCGCCCAAAGCGCTCCAGTGACGATACCCACGGTGAGGGTAAAGAAACCGAGCATTACCATTTCGTAAGCAAGGCGATCCACGGTGTGGAGCGGCGGCAGATGCTGGTGAAGCAACCCGAGCCGCTTCGCCTTCAGCAGGCGCTGCTGCCACAGATAAGCGAGCGACGCGCCGAAAGCCAGCGCGAAACAGGCATAGCTGATGAGCGAGCTGGCGATGTGGATAGTGCTCCACGGGCTGTGCTCGGCGGCAATCAACAAGCCAGTTTCAATCCCCTTCGGCATAGCCACCGCCAGTGCGAGCATGCCCAGCGCAGCCAGGCAGACGAAGGCGCCCAGCGCGGTGATGCCGAACCGGTGCTCGATGAACAGGTAGATGGCCGCCAGCACCCACGCGGTGAACATCAGCGATTCGAACAGGTTGAATAAAGGCAGATGCCGGCTGCCGGCGCTGCTGATGATCAGCGTTGCGGCATGAGATGCCAGACCGAGCAGCATGATGCCGGTTGCCACCCGCAACGGCGGCGCGGGTTGGCGCAGCATCCGCCACAGGTAGATGACGGCGGCGATCCCATACAGGGCCAGCGTTATTCCCAATAATACAGCGTCAATGCCCATGGGCTTGCCCTATCTCGATAGATTCATCTTCGCGCTCCGTATCCTCGTCTTCGGGACAGAGGCCGAAGAGCTCGCAGACCGTTGCCAGCTTGACAGCGGCTTCCTCGCTGCTGGAATAGTCCTTGATGCTGATCATCGGCTGGTGGCAGATTTTATTGATTATCGTGCGCGCCGCCGCGTTGATGGCGTCCAAATCCTCCGGCGAAAGATGGCGCAGCTTGCCGCGCAGTTTCGCCATCTCGGTTTCACGGATATCGTCGAATCGCTCTCGCAGCGCGGTGATGACCGGCACGGCTTCCAGGCCGCGGAACCAGTGGGTGAAGGAGGCTGTTTCCTCCGCGATAATCGCTTCGACGCCGGCGATCGCGGCGCGGCGGTTGTCCAGATCGGCGGTAATTACCTGCTGCAGATCGTCGATGTTGTATACGAATACGTTGTCCAGCGAGTTGACCTCCGCCGCAATGTCGCGCGGGACGGCGATATCGACGAAGAAGAGGGGTCTTCCGCGCCGCGCGCGCATGGCGGCGGCAACCATCGCGCGGGTGAGGATCGGCTCGCGCGCGCCGGTGGCGGTGATGACGATATCCGCTTTAGCGAGCGCCGGCGCCAGTTCATCGAAGGGCAGCGCTTCGCCGCCGAAGCGAGCGGCCAGGTCGCGCGCCCGGTCGAAGGTGCGGTTCGTCACCAGCACGGAGGCGCACCCCGCGCCGACGAGGTTGGTGATGGTCAGCTCCCCCATCTTGCTGGCGCCTACGATGAGCGCCGTGCGGCTCGCCAAATCGCCGAAGATCGACTTCGCGAGCTGTACCGCCACCGAACTGACGGAGAAGGCGCCACGTCCGATCTCCGTCTCGGTGCGCGCCCGCTTCCCCACCGCAATGGCCTGCTGGAAGAGCGGGTTGAGGATCGCGCCGGTGAAGCCGCCGGCGGAGGCGGTGGTGTAGGCATATCGAACCTGGCCTAGGATCTGCGCCTCGCCGGTGACCAGCGAATCGATGCCCGCCGCCACACGGAACAGGTGCTCGGCGGCCTTGTGACCGGCGCGGGAATACAGGTGTCCTTCCACCTCCGCCGAGGTGACGCCGCAATAGTCCTCCAGCCAGCGCCGGACCGCCGCGTCGCCCGCGCGGCTGGGCGCGCAGGCGTATATTTCCGTGCGGTTGCAGGTGGAAAGGATCAGGCATTCGCCGGACTCGTCCAGCGATTTCAACTCGTTCAGAGCAGCAGTCAGCCCCGCCTCCGGGATGCGAAGCTTCTCCCGCAGGTCGATCGGGGCCGTTTCGTGGTTCAAACCGATCACCACCAGATGCACTGGCGTGTCTCCTCCGACACTTCTCTGATCTTATTTACCCGCATAGCTGTGCAGGCTGCTGAACAGGTAATTGACGCCCCATAAGGTGAAGATAGTCACGGGAAAGCCGAAAAGCGCTACTCCAACCGAGCGGATGCCGCGCCAGCCCATGGTGGTGCGCGTGTGCAGGTAGGCGGCATAGATCAGCCAGGTGATGAGCGCCCAGGTTTCCTTTGCGTCCCATCCCCATGGGCGTCCCCAAGCGCCGGCGGCCCATAACGCGCCTCCCACCAGGACGATGGTTTGCATGAGAAAGCCGAAGGCGATAACCCGATAGATGGTAAAATCGATTGCCTGCGCGCCGGGGAGCCGCTGTGCCCAGAAGGACTCCGGCGCTTTTTCTTTGGAGACGGCGATGAGATAGGCAATTCCCAGCATGAAGGCGATGCCGAAGGCGCCGTAAGCAAGTATTGCGCTCACGATATGCGGCACCCGGAAGGCGCCGTCCATCAACGCCGGCGCGATGGTCGACTCCTGATATGGCAGGCGCATGGTCAGGTAAGCGAAAAAGGCAATCAGCGGGGTGATGAAAGCCCCGAAAATCCGCTTTTTCGTAACGATCTCCATTACCAGGTAAACGAGGATAGCCGCCCATACCGTCGCCGCGAGATACTCATACATGTTCAGCAGCGGCGGTCGATGAAGCACCATCCAGCGGATAGCCAGCGACCCGGTATTCATGATAAAACCGGCAAGCAGCATGGAGCGGCCTATGTTCCCCACCAGCTCCCGCGGCTTACGCAGATAGAGCAGATAGCAGATCACGGCGACCAGATATAAACAGAATGCACTGATAAAGAGCTGTTGCCCAAATTCAAGTGTCGTGATAAATGTCATGATATGCTTCCTTCAAGCTCACGATTTCGGCGTGGATTCGTCCGGCGAAATAGCGTCTTTCAACCGTGCCATATCCTTCACGAAGATGGCAGGATCGGCGCGCGAGATGACTCCGGCAACCACAATTGCCTGTTTGCCGGCAGGCGCTATATGAACGCGCAGCACTTTATGCGAGAGATAGAACGCCGTGAATACGCCAAGCAGCAGCAGGCCGAAGCCGAAGTAGATAATCGGCAGGCCCGGATTGCGCGAGACGGAGAGCACGGTATTCTTCCGCACTCCGGTAAAGGTGATGGTGAAACCCTTATATTTGAAATCCTGCCCGATCTGCAGCAGCTCAGACAGCTCCCACGAGCCGTGTGCCATACTCGGATCGGATTCAGGCTGGGTCACTCGCAGTGAAATCGCCGGGTTGACGGGGGCGCCGGAAATAAATTGGTGCTCTCCGTTTTCCGGGATGTAGTCGGGAATGAAATCGGTGCCCAATATCCACAGCGTGCTGCCGCCCATCTCCGGTTTGAGAATAGCCAGACCGGTTTCATTCCGAGCAAAGTCAAATCTCTGTCCCTGCTCGGTGATGATGGGAAACGATGTTTCTGCCGATTCGCCATTAGGCGCGGTGATTTTCAACTCGACACTATCGATCCCGTAGCTGGTCTGAAAGAAGGAGATGCCTTTATACGAGAGCGGCCTGTTCATCTCTATCGACTTCTCGAAGACAGGCTTGTCGCTGCCTTCGTAGACCTTTACGTTGCTCTGATAGGAGGTCAGCGCATGTGTGATAAACTCCTGCTTGGTGCGCGGATCTATCTCGATCTTTGTTTCATACGGCATATTGAAAGAATCAAGACCGAGATCAAAATTAAGATTGGCAAGCTTGTCTGTTTTTGTTAGCTGATACTGATTGGTCCGTTCTCCTTCATGGATAGTGATATATCCTTCATAGCCGACAAGTCCTCCATAAATCGCCCCGAGGAAAATTACCAGCAGACTCAGGTGCGTCAGGTATGGTCCCCAGATGCTGAAGCGGCCTTTAGAGGCATGCAGCATCACCGCGCCATCCTTCGTGCCTTTCGTGACGACATACGCGCACTTGCGCAAAACCGCGGCTGCCTTCTCTGCCAATTCTTCCGGAGTTCCTGCAGCCTTCGCGCTGAACGAAGTGGCAGCCTTCTTTAATTGAGTGGGATTGACTTCTATCGATGGCGCGTAGGTGCGGCGCCAGGCCATGCCGAAGCGGTTGATGCTGCAAACCGTCAGGTTTATCCCGATCAGTATGAGCAGCAGCGAATACCAGACAGAATGATAATAAGGCGTCGCATCCCGTCCACGCATCGTATAAAAGGTGATGCCCATCGACACCGCGGCCAGCAGCAGCAGCAGCACGATGGCGGTCTTCATCGAGCTGAACAGGTCCCACAGCGCCTTCAGCGCGCCGATTTCCTTCTGCTCGTTGCCGGGAGTTGTCTTCTGCTCGTCATCATGTTCAATCGTGTTTACCACGAATTACCTCCTGAGGCAGTGCGTTAACGCGATAGTCGGTGTCCGGCGATCTCTCGGCTCTCATAAAAAAAGCTGAAACCCACTCCCAGGTGAAGGTATGGGAATTCGATTGGCCGGGTGAACGTCATCTACTTCTTACCCATTCGATAAGCATTTTAGAACTGTTTGACCACCGATATTACAGTAATCGTAAAATTCCTTACCGGAATACTCCGAGATACTAGCAGAATCTCCTTTACCAGTCAAATAACCCGTGCCCGGAACAGCGTTAGAGGCAGTGATAATTACGGTATTTTTAAAAAAATTTACGTGGTATTATACCTCGGAATATCGGTTGGCAAATAACCTTACCTAGCACATTTTCTCTGTGCAAAGAATCCGCAGCCATGCAATCCTTTCATACCAATCATTAAACATAAAATAATCGAAATTTCACACAAAACTCGCGGACCTTCTACCCGCCCTTTTCGCCGCCGAGGTGTCCCGCTTCACGCACGGCCATCTCGCCGGATCCTCATCGATGTTACCATCATACTCGCTCATTACGAGCGGGCACAATTCAGCAACTCGGCAGGAATTCACTTCTTTCCAGAGAAAAGACGTTTAAGCCCGCCGGATGGTTCCCGGCCAATCTTCCGAGAGGAGTTGCTGTAATGCGACAATTGTTGATTATCCTCTGCGCCGTCCTGTTCGCCGCCGCCGCGCGGACTGAGGTGATGCTGGTAGAGAACGGCATCCCGCGGGCGACAATAATAATCGCGCGAGAAGCCGTTGGCGCGCCAACAGAACCCGCCGAAAAGGATATCTGGGCCACGCAGCCGGCCCCGAACAAGATTTCCGCCGCCGCGCAAGACCTGCAAGTTTACGTCGAAAAAATGACGGGCGCGAAGCTGCCCATCGCCGGCGATGACGAACCTGCCCCGCAAGGCAACATGGTGCTGGTCGGCCGCAGCGCGCTGACGGAAGAATTCGACGCGATGATCCCCGACGGACTTACACCGGACCGCAATGAAGAGGGCTATGTCATCACCACCGAGGGCAACCGCCTGCTGCTGGCGGGCAACGACGCGCCGTATTATCACGGCACCGAATACGCCGTAGCCGCGTTCCTGAATACGCTGGGTGTGCGCTGGTATATGCCGGGTGACTATGGCGAGGTGGTGCCCAAATACGCCAGCCTGGTCATCGATTTCATGAATAAGAGCAGCCGTCCGGATTTCAAGATGCGCAACTGGTGGGGACCCATGGCCTCGGACATGCGGGCAGAGGAATATCGCTGGAAGATTCGCAACGGCATGAATCCGATCCTCGATTTCGTCACCATCCCGCGCGACAGCTCCATCCGCGGCGTGCTTCCCGATCCGGAGGAGATCGACAATCCCGAATATGCCGAGATATTCGCCCGCGACGCCCAAGGCAAGGTCTATCCATATATGCCCAACCTGACCGGCGAAAAGTCCGTGCAATTTGCCGCGGAGAAGATCAAGGCCTATTTTCGCGCTAATCCCGGCGTCACGTCCTACGGTCTGGGCGGCGATGACGGATATCCGCGCGACTACAGTCCCGGCACCCTGCAGCGCAGCCTCGGGTTTCCCGATACCGGAGGCCGCGTCGGCGTCGCCGCCGACATGAGCACCAGCGAAGAGTGGATGGAATGGGTGCAGAAGGTGGCGGCGGAGGTTTACAAGGAGTTTCCCGACCATCGCATCACCACCAACGGCTATGCCAATCGCAACGTGCCGCCCATCGGCGTCACTCCCGACCCGAAGATATGGATCATGTTTGCCGCCATCTGGTCCGACACGATGCACTCCTACGACAACCCGCGGAGCTGGATGACGCTGCGCCAGGCCGATATGATCGAGAGCTGGGCGAGGATGTATGACAACGTCTACATGTACAATTACATATATTATATGCTCGCCGGCTGCGGCGCGCCTATCCCGCTCGCGCACAAAACGGCGCGCGACATGCCGCTGTACAAAAAGTGGGGCGTGGTCGGCTTCTCCGATGAAGGCCGCGTGGTGCGCGGCGAGAGCGGCATCTTCCCGACTTACCTGCGCGCGCGCATGATGTGGGACGCGGGGCTGGACTTGAGAAAAGAAATGGACGAGTTCTTCGCCAACTGGTACGGCCCTGCCGCCGCGCCGGCGATGGCCTTCTGGGAGGAGTTGGAGAACGCCTTCGAGACCACAACCTGGCTGGGGCATGAGGACCGCATCCTGCCTTACGTCTATTCGGATGCGCTGCTCCAGCGGCTCGAAAAAAACATCGCTGACGCGGAAAAGGCCGCACCCGCCGGCGTCTATCAGCAGCACGTGTCGGCCGACCGCGTTACCCTCGAGCACCTGCAGGCATTCATGGCGATGAACCGGGCGGAGTTCAACGCCGACTTCGCCGAAGCCGCCAGACAGGCCCAGCGCATGGTTGACATGCGCGCGCCCGCCACCGCGCTCAGCCGCTGGTATTTCGATCCCAATCCGGCCAACGGCGAATCCATCGGCTTCTACTACTGGGGGTCCGTCTCCCGGCAGCAATACTACCAGCAGATGGCCGACCTTACCACCGGCAAAGACGGCGAGACGGTGGCGGTGCTGCCGGAGATGGCGAAGTTCAAAATCGATCCGCGTGACGACGGGCGCTACCAGGGCTGGTATGCGCCGGAGTGGAAAGACAACGACTGGCAGTCCATTTCCACCACCGTTCCCTTTTATGGCCAGGGTTATACCGACGAACAAGGCTATCCTTATATGGGCGCGCTCTGGTACCGCCTGAGCGTGGACGTGCCCGCCGCCGCGCGGGGGAAGAAGGTCTTTCTCTACTGCCCCGCGGTGGAAACCGAAGCTTGGGTGTGGGTGAACGGCCAATTCGTCGGCCATCGAGTCTACCACGAGGCCTACGAGCGCCCGAATCCCATTGACATGGAGGTGACCGACTCCCTGCTCCCCGGCAAAACCAACAGCGTCGTTATTCGCGTCCAGACCGGCGCCAACGCCGCCGCCATGTCCGGCGGCATCGTATCGCGACTGCTGTTATACACGAAAAAGTAATAGACGGTGAAAGGTTGGAAGAATGGAAGGTTGGATGGGTGGAGGGGAATTATGGGAGAGTATAAGACAGGCAAGTCTTTTCATTCATTCATCTCATTTCTCCCATCCAATTTTCCAATCTTCCAACCTTCCATTCATCCACCCTTCACCACATTTGCCGCCAGCAGGATGGCGAGGGCAAGCAGAAAGAGGAAGCGCTTGTTGGTGCGGAAGGAGTAGACAAGCACGGTGATGGCGGCGACCATCATCGCGAGCGCCAGCGCGGTGAAAATGGTAAAATGAAAGCCGCTTGACTCAGCGAAGAGGAAGATCAGCGTCAATACGCATAAATTGGCAAACGAAAAAGAGAGCCCCAACTTTACCCTCCGTTCGGCGAAAATAGCCGGCTCCAGCATCACGGAAAAATAAAGGATCACCGTGGTGATCAGGGTGACGAACAGCACCAGCAGCGATAAGTTCCGCGCAATCAGCGAATCTTGCAGCACGCCTGCCACCACGCCGATGATCGCTGCCCAGAAGGCAATCGTCGATCCGATCAGCCAGCGCGCCACCCCGGCGGCGGTGCGCCGCGCGATTTCCTCGGGGCTGAGCGGCGCTTCAACGGGCTGCTCGCCGATCATATCGTCCTTTTCCGGCTCCGCCATGGTTATGCTTCATCCGTGCTTTCCGGTTTGACGGCTACCGCTACCCTGGCATGGCGGAAGGCGTCTCCGTTTTTGAGATAGCCGCGCTGAATCTGCCCGATCACGGTATGCTCCGGGTAAGCGTCGCTGGGCACGCGCAGCTCGGCGTCGTGATACATCGGATCGAAGGGCTTGCCCTCCACCTCCATCGGGACGATGCCGAATTTTTCGAGCAGGCGCAGCAGGTGGCGGAAGATCAACTCGTTCCCCTGCAGCAGCGATTCGACGGTACTCGCTTCATTGATCGCCGCCAGCGCGCGCTCAAAGTCATCGACGACCGGCAGCAGGTCGGACAGCACGCGCTCGCTGCCGCGGGTGAATTCCTGATCACGCTCGGCGCGCATACGCTTGCGAAAATTATCGAAATCCGCATGGGCGCGCAAATAGGCGTTTTTCGCTTCCGCCAGCTCTTCCCGGCATTGCGTCAGCTCCGCCCGCAATCCGGCAATATCATCGGGCGCCGGAGCTGCCGCGGCGGCCTGTTCTTCTCCTTCGGCAATATCCGCCGCTGTTTCCGGCGTCATCTTTTCGCGTCGTTTCTTGTCTTCTGCCATGCACTCAACTCCCATTAATCCGCCATGCCAGTGTCCCGGTCCATTCGGATGCTCCGCGGCCGCCGGGATCGCCTGTTGCTGCCTATTATACCGGATTCAGCGGTCAACGTGGTAGTGCAAACGCAACCTGCTGGACCGCGGCGGCAGATCGTATGTCGGACGATCATATGGCATTATTGCCGGATCGCCGCCGGCGGCGTAAACTGTGCAATGGATACCGGAGGATGCGAAGATGAAATTTTACATTCTCATACTTGTTATGTTAGCGCTGGTCCTTGCCGGTTGCGAAGGCAGTTGGCGTCATGACGTGCAGACCGGCGGTGAGGGTTCGCTCGCCGGGCTGGTCGTCACCCCGACGCCGCAGAAGATCGGCATCGAAACCGACGAAGTCTTCTACCTCGATTGGCGTCCGGGATACGAGCCGCCGGCAGAGCTGACGGTAACCCTGCGCTATGTCGATGCGGACAACACCACCTCGCCGATATTGACCGTGCTGGACGATATAGACCCGGACCATCCCGGGCATTATCGTCTCGAGCCGACGTGGTATCTGGATACCAGCGCCTTCCTGCTGCTGACGGTCCGCGGCGACGGCGAGACGCTGCGCGCCATGTACCTGACCGAGTCATCGACCTTGCTCGATACCAGAACACAGCGGCGAACAGGCGGGCAGGTGGAGCATATCATCAAAACGGTGAAATGAACGATCTGAGGGATTATGTCCATGGGGCACTGTCCCGACCTCGGTATCAGCACCTGTTATCGTCACCATGCTCGTGATAACAAGGATATTTTGCGCGTATTATCCAGATGAGAAATTGACGAAAATGTGCTTACTCATGCGCGTGTGGCAAAACCACTGGTCATCTCCTGTCAATCAAGTGATGATGCTTTGAAGTACCAGGAGAGAGCGGTAGAGGCTGCTATCAAGGAGTTAAAACGATGACGGATGGCGCGCGTTATGTAAAAATCGTCGAATGGTCGGAAGATGACCAGTGTTTCGTCGGCAGTTGCCCGGGATTGTTTTATGGTGGGTGCCACGGCGATAATGAAATCGCCGTCTTTGAAGAGCTCTGCGAGTTGGTCGACACCGTATTGGCGGTTTATAAGCGGGAAGGCAAGCCACTCCCTCCACCCACCGCCGGGCGCGATTATGCCAATAAGATGCAGAACGTTGCCTGATATCTACTGGATTATTCGTTTGCACAGCCCGGGGGTACAGTCACGCATTTTCCGCCTAGATGTGAGAGGGCACAGGTTGTGTGGAACGGGTGGAGCGTCATAGGCGGGAGGGTAAGCAGGGGGAAAATACGAGTTAGTCCCCCTCGGGCTTATCTGCTCTGCCACCACTTCAACGCCTCGCCGACGGCATAAAGGGAGCCGGTAACAACGATCATCACCTCCGGGTCGGCGGTGGCAACCACGGAACGCAGCGCCGTGGGTATGTCGGGAGCGGTGACGGCTTGCGCGCCCAGCCGGGCCGCTTCCGCCGCCAGTTCGTCGGGGGAAACCGCGCGCGGGTTGGCGATTGCGGCAAAGACAAAGCGCCGGTCGCCGGGGGCAAGTTGGCGGAGCATGCGCGGCCAATCCTTCTCGCGCAGGAAGCTGAGCAGATACACGCGCGGAATGCCGGGGTAATGCCGGTCGAGGGCGGCGAGCAGCGCCTCGATTGCGACCGGATCGTGCGCGCCGTCGAGGATGAGCGGCGGCTTTTCCCGCAGCACCTGCAGCCGGCCCGGCCATTCGACGCGGGCGATCCCATCGTGAATGGCAGCGGACATAATCGGTTCGCCGGCTTCCCGCAGGCATTCCGCCAATCCCACCGCCACGGCGGCGTTGATTCGCTGGTGATCGCCCAGCAGTGGACATGAAAGGTCCGGGTAGCTGTCCAGCCGGCCCGCAATGCCGAAGCGCCGATCATTTCCGGCAGCGGGCAGGATGCGTATCTCCTCTCCCACGCGGTAGAGCGGGCTGCCCAGCTCGGCCGCAACGCGCGCGATCACTTCGGCGGCGGCAGGTTCCCGCGGCGCGCTGACGACGGGCACGCCCGGCTTGATGATGCCGGCCTTCTCCGCGGCGATCAGCGCCAGGGTGTCGCCCAGCTCGACGGTGTGGTCGAGGGCCAGCGTGGTGATGGCGGCGGCCAGCGGCTCCACGGCGTTGGTGGCATCCAGCCGACCGCCCATGCCGGTCTCCAGCACGGCGGCATCCACCCGCCGCCGCGCGAACCAGCGCAGCGCTATCAGCGTGCAGACCTCGAAAAAGGTCGGCGTCCTCCCGCCAGCGCGCATCTCCTCGATGGCAGGGCGCGTTTCTTCGACCAGGCGCGCGAACTCCTCCTCGCCGATCAGCTCGCCGTCGATGCGCATGCGTTCGCGGAAGTCGATGAGGTGCGGCGAGATATACAGTCCGGTGCGGCGGCCCGCGGCGCGCAGGATGCTCGCGGTCATCGCCGCGGTGGAGCCCTTGCCCTTGGTGCCCGCAATATGAACGCAGCGCAAGGCATGATGAGGATTGCCGGCCCGCGCCAGCAGCTCCCGCATGCGGTCCAGATTCAAATATGCCGCCGTCGCCACTTGCGCGGGGGTTCGCTCGTAATCTACCAGTCCGAACAGGTAGTCTTTCGCCTCGGTGAATGTATTCACGCCTTAAAGTGTAAAGATCGATGAAGATTGCGTCAACTGAAGGCACCCCACGGGTCGGACATGTCCGATATGTCCGACTTATAACGGGAGCGACAGCAGGATAGACCGTGTTGAAGGAGAAAAAAGAAGAGTGGGAGGGGAAATCGTGCAAATCGGCGTGATTGCGGACACCCATGGCCGCGTGCCGGAGGGTGTCTATGATGCCTTCCGGGGGGTGAGCCTGATCCTGCACGCCGGCGATATCGGCGGCGAAGAGGTGATCGCCGAGCTGGAGACAATCGCGCGGGTGGTGGCGGTGCGCGGCAACGTGGACGCGGACCTGCCGATGGTAAAATATCCGCCCACGCGCCGGCTGACGCTGGAAGGAACGGATATTTTTCTCTGCCATGAGCCGTTTCATGCCGCCGGCATAACGCCGATTCCCGCTATTATTATACATGGCCACACCCACGTGCCGAAAAACATCCGCCAGGGCGGCGTCCTGTGGCTGAATCCCGGCACGGCGGGCAAGCCGCAGTTCGGACAGACCGAGCGGACGGCGGCGATCCTGTCGGTCGGCGAGGGTGAGCCGGCGGCAAAGATAGTCAATGTTGGGTGAATGGAAGAGTGGAAAATGAAGGAGCCGTCACTCTCCGTTCATTAATCTATTGCAATCTTCAAACCTTACCGAGGGAGCATTATGGCGCGCGTAGATGGACGACGGGACAATGACTTGCGGACCGTGCAGATGGACCGCGAGATTATCAAGCATGCCGAGGGGTCGTGCATGATCTGGGTGGGTGACACGCAGGTGTTGTGCGCCGCCAGCGTGGAGGACCGGGTGCCGCCTTTCCTGAAGAATTCCGGCACCGGCTGGGTGACGGCGGAATACAGCATGCTTCCGCGCTCAACCACCACCCGCCAGCAGCGCGAGGTGACGAAAGGCTCGCCGGGTGGGCGCACGATGGAGATCCAACGGCTCATCGGTCGCGCGTTGCGCTCGGTGGTGGAGCTGCGCGACCTGGGCGAGCGAACCATTACGCTGGACTGCGACGTGATCCAGGCAGACGGCGGCACGCGCACCGCCGCCATCACCGGCGCTTACGTGGCACTGTATGATGCGCTGCGCTGGATGAAGGAGAAGGGCCAGGTGCGCACGCCGCCCACCTTCGACGCTATCGCGGCGGTTAGCGTGGGCATCGTGGACGGCCGCCCGGTGCTCGACCTGGCGTATGAAGAAGATTCGCGCGCCAGCGTAGACATGAACGTGGTGATGACCGGCCACCGCAAACTGGTGGAGATTCAGGGCACCGCGGAGGGCATGCCGTTTAGCCGCGATCAGATGAACCGCCTGGTCGATCTCGCGGAGGAAGGCATCGCGCGGTTGCTGGAGGAACAGAAGCGCGTGCTTGGGCTCGCTTGAATATGAATTGTTTTCATAGCAAGCGAATCCGCTCGACAGATTGTTCAGCGGTCATTTCCAGACCGGTTCTTTCACGAAGGTTGTTCCGTTTTTGGAATAATAGAGAACCGACGGATCACCATCCAGCGACGACTCGCCGATTTTCAGCACGTTTCCTCTGGCCGGTTCGTGCAACCAGATCGCGTTCCCCGGCGGGATCGAGGGGGGTGAAGCGTGCGGCCGAAATGGTCCCGTCACGAAGGTAAACTGGCCTTCGCCAAAAGTGACAATAAGGAGCTCCGTGGGTACTTCACCGGCATCCTGGCGGCGCTTCAATTCGGCGGCGGAACAGAGGGCGCCTTTATAGACCCATCCCTGCAACCCATTCTCGGTGGTTACATAAAAAGTATCCCGATCCTCGCTCGTAACTTGCACCTTCTGCCCGAGAGACAGCGTCTGCCGGGAATTGCTTACGTCTTCAGGATAAAGGGACACCGTCTGGCAACCGACCAGCGCCCCCGTATACCCCGGATCGACGGCGACCGCCGGCACTGATGGGGCAGACGTAGTGGGAGCAGAGGCTGTGGAAGTGGACCTTCCGCCGGATGAAGAGGTATTGGCTACCTCCTTCCGGCACCCGGCGAAGATGAGAAGAAGGCTGACAAGTATAACATGGAACCCGATGATGGTTTTCATGCGATATATCCTTCCTGAGCCTACACGTGAATCACGCGCCAGGCTGGTGTAGACGAAAAACCGATTACTGGCCCCTGTTAAGTGAACAGGACTTACGCAACGTCAAAACGCACCCGCTCGTAAATCGCGGCCAGCGGTAGGATGCAATCGATGGAAGCGAGCGCCACTTTATCTTCCAGTGAAGAAAATTCGGCAGGCAGCCATTCGTCACCTTGCCGTCGCCAGTGTTCGATACAGGGTCGGTCCTGTGCGATCAGCAGATATTCACGCAGCGAAGGTATGGTACGATAAAAATCGGCTTTCCGGCCGCGGTCATAACCCGCCGTGCTCCTGGACAGCACTTCGACCAGCACGGTAGGATTCACGTATGTATTCAGCGGGCTGTCAGCTAATTGAGCTTCTCCGCAGATGACCGATACATCAGGATATGTTAGCAGACCCACCGCTTCGACTTTCAAGCGAAGATCACTGGTATGTGGCCGGCAGGATTTTCCGTCGAGCTGGATAAACAGATTGCCGAAGACAGCACCGACGATCAAGTCATTATTTACCGATGCCCCGGCCAGGGCAAAAGCCGCGCCCTGATAATACTCGTGCTTGATGCCGCTGACTTCTTCGAGTTCAAGATAATCTTCCAGTGAAACATATCGATCCGGTAGAGCACCCATGAATGGTTTTCCTCCAGCAATATTGTACGCCATCACTCGGCACGCGGCAATGGGCGCATGACCAGGCGTCAAAACGCAGCCAAAGGCAAGATGCGCGATAGAACTCGGCCTTCCGGCCACGGTCGCAGTCTCCCGTGCTTTGGGCAGCATGCGGGAGAATGAGTTAAAGAATCCCTTCACGAAAACAGCGCCGGTTCCTCGTGCGCTTCTCATCATTGGGGATTCCCCCGGCTCCCGAAATATGATAATATACAATCGCCGGGAGGCACAAATGAAGTGGAACCGGTCATTCTTATTGCCCATTGCCTGTCCATGCGGCGCGCTGCGTCGCGCGCCGGTGTGGGCAATTTGTATGTCTGAACCCCAGAGGGAATGGTCAGCATGATCGAACGATATAGTTACCCCGAAATGAAGGCCATCTGGGAGCCGCAGGCGCGCTACGACGCCTGGTTGGAAGTCGAATTGCAGATTGCCGAGGCGTGGGCGGAGCTGGGCGTGGCGCCGAAGGAGGCCGCCGTTGCCCTGCGCCGGAACGCAAAGGTGGACGCGCGGCGCGCCATCGAGCTGGAGGGCGAAGCACCCGGCAAAGAGGCAGAAGGCAAGGAGCAGAAGCGCACCCGTCACGACCTGATCGCTTTCCTGCATGCGGTCTACGAGCATCTCGGCGACGAGAAGAAGTGGCTGCACTACGGGGTCACCTCCTACGATATCGAGGACACCGCGCTCTGCATGCTGATGGTGCAGGCCGCCGGCATCATACGTAAAGACCTGAATGCGCTGGAGGCGGCAATCATCGAGCGCGCCAAAGAGCACAAGTGGACCTACATGATGGGCCGCAGCCACGGCGTGCACGCGGAGCCGATCACCTTCGGCCTGAAGCTGTGCGTGTGGCTGGCCGAGCTGCGCCGCCGCCGCGCCATGTTCGAAAATGCGGTGAAGACCATCTCCGCCTGTAAAATTTCCGGCGCCGTCGGCACCTTTGCCAATGTGGACCCGCGCGTGGAGGAGATGGTGGCAAAAAACCTGGGACTGGAGCCATCCCCAGCGGCTACCCAGGTGCTGCAGCGCGACCGGCACGCGGAGTTTCTCTCCGCGCTGGCGGTGCTGGCCGGCAGTCTGGATCAGTTCGCCACCGAAATCCGCAACCTGCAGCGCACCGACATCCTGGAAGCGGAGGAATCCTTCCAGGCCGGGCAGCGCGGCTCGTCGGCAATGCCGCACAAGCGCAATCCCATCGTTTGCGAGCGAGTGAGCGGCATGGCCCGCCTGCTGCGCAGCTACGTGACGCCGGCGCTGGAGAACATGGCCCTCTGGCACGAGCGCGACATCGCTCACTCCTCGGTTGAGCGCGTGATCATCCCGGATGCCTGTATCCTCATCAACTACATGCTGAAGAAATTCACCGGCGTGGTGAAGGGCATGCGCGTCTACGAGAAGCGGATGCTGAAGAACCTGAACGCGACGGGCGGCCTTTTCAACAGCGAAGCGGTGATGCTGGCCGCCGTGAAGAACGGCATGGGGAAGGACGAAGCCTACACCGCCGTGCAGCGCCACGCAATGGATACCTGGGAGAAGATCCAGCATGACGAGATGTCGCCGGAGGAATTGGGTATTTATTACCGGGACGCCCTGAAAGCCGATCTCGACCTGTCGCGGTATCTGACTCCGAAGGACATCGACGCGGCGTTCGACTGGCAGCAGCACTTGCAACACATCGAGGTATTCTATCAGCGACTCGGCATCGCGGAATGTTGCGCGGCGGCGGCCTCGTAAGCGCGCGGTCGTGACGGTGAAAGGGGAACGACATGGCGTGGCGGTATCTCATCGGCCTGTTGATCGGGATCATATCCCTCGGGTTTCTCCTCGAGTGGATGTATTTTCCAGAGCTGAATATGGTTTTGCTGTTGACCGGCTGGTGGCCGCTGGTCGTCATTATCTTAAGCGGCAATTATCTGCTGGGCCGGCGCGATAATCCCTGGGGCACGCTGTTGTTAATCGGACTCGGCATTTTCCTGCTCGTCCGGCAGCAAAATATCGATATCTCCGGGATTACGGTATTCTTCACCATCGCGGTGATCATGCTCTTATTCGGCATCCGGCTGATGCTGCCGCGCTCGGCGGGGAAGCGGTCGGGTAAGTCGGGCGTTCCGGTGATGTTCCGTCCGGCGGTGAAGGACTTCATCATTTTCGGCGGCTCACACGCGCGCAACGAGTCGCAACAGTTCCAGGGCGGCAAGGTGCTGGCCGTCATGGGAGATTACGAGCTCGACCTTCGCGAAGCCATGCTCTCTCCCAAAGGCGCGGAGCTGGAGGTGCGCGCGCTTTTCGGCAGTGTTACCGTCCGCCTCCCGGAGGAGATGAGCTTCAATATCGAGGGAAGCCCCTTTCTGGGCGGCATGGACAATCGTGCGCGCTCTATCGTGGAGGACGAACCAGGACGTCCCGTGCTACGCCTGCGCTTCCGCGCGACGCTGAGCGGGGTAACAATTACAAATTAAGCAGGCCAAGGGATCCATACGGAGGTGAACCATGCCGACGCGTTATATGCTGGGTGTGATTCTGCTGCTGCTGGGAGCGGCGCTGCTGGTAGACACACTCTACCTGCCCGACTACTCCTTCGTGGCGCGCTGGTGGCCGGCGCTGCTGGTGCTGTGGGGGCTCAACGGCCTCGCGCGGGACATCCGCCGCCCGTTCTGGTCGTTCCTCCTGCTGGTGGTCGGCATCCTGTTGCTGGCCCGGTATAACGGGCTGTTGGACGTCAATGAATGGCTGATCGTCGGCGCGGTGCTGCTCATCATCTTTGGCTTGCGCGTGCTGGTTCCCCGCCGCGAGCGGCAGTCGGTAGTGAGAGGTGGCGAGACGGTGGTGCGATCCGACGATCGACTGAACCAGACAGTATCCTTCAGCGGCGTGAAGATCCGCGTCGATTCGCAGGCGTTCCGCGGCGGGCGCGTCTCCGTCACCTTCGGAGGAGTGGAGATCGATCTGCGCGAAGCCAACCTGGCGCCGGAAGGAGCGGAGCTGCGGCTGGATGCGACCTTCGGCGGCATCGAGATGCGCGTTCCGGTAGGCTGGCCGGTGCAGGTCAGCGGCTCCCCCGTGCTCGGCGGCACTGAGATACACGTGCAGAATACCGAAATTGCCACCCCCGGCAGCGCCGCCCTGCGCGTGACCTGTTCCGGCATGTTCAGTGGGATTGAGATCAAGAATTAGGTTGGAGCGCGGATTGCCAATCCGCGCGAGTTCAATACATAGCCACGCGCGGATTGGCAATCCGCGCTCCGACAGGAGAAATACGTGCTTTACCACGTTCAGATTGAAATCACGCTCAAGCCCACGGTGATGGACGCGCAGGGAACAACCATCGAGAAGGCGCTGCATAAAATGGGGCATACCACCGTCGGCAACGTGCGCATCGGCAAGTTCGTCACGCTGGAGATCGAGGCGGAGTGCCCCAACTGCGCGCGCGGCGCGGCGGAGGAGATGTGCCGCGAGCTGCTGGCCAATCCCATTATCGAGCAATATCACGTCACTGTCGTCGAAAGCGAGGCGGTGGCATGAAATTCGGCGTTGTCCAATTCCCCGGCTCAAATTGTGATGCCGATTGTTATTACGCCATCGAGCACGTCACCGGCCAGGAGGTCCGTTATGTCTGGCACGAGGAAACCGAGATCGGCGATCTCGACTGCATCGTGCTGCCCGGCGGCTTCTCTTATGGCGATTACCTGCGCTGCGGCGCGGTGGCGCGCTTCTCGCCGGTGATGGGCGCGGTGATGACCCACGCGGCGGAAGGCAAGTTCGTCATCGGCATCTGCAACGGCTTCCAGGTGCTCACCGAGGCGGGATTGCTGCCCGGCGCGCTCTATCGCAATGATCACCTGAAATTCGTGTGCAAGCCGCAGCACTTGCGCGTCGAGCGCGCGGATCTGCCCTTTACGCATTTCTATTCGCCGCGGCAGGTGGTGGAATTCCCTATTGCGCACGGAGAAGGGCGTTATTACGCCGACCCGGAGACGCTGGCGCGCCTAGAGGAAAACGGTCAGGTGGTATTCCGCTATTGCGATGCGGAGGGGAACGTGACGCCGGAGGCCAATCCGAACGGTTCGTTGAACAACATCGCCGGCATCCGCGGCGAGGGCGGCAATGTCATCGGCCTGATGCCCCATCCGGAACGCCGCTGCGATCGTCTGATCGGCGGCACCGGCGGTAAAAAGTTCTTCAAAGGCCTGGCGGAAAGCCTGCGCGTGCTGGAGATCAGCCGCGGGCTGCGTTGACGGGCGAACCAGCCGGCGGCAATCCTTGATTTTTCGGAGGCAATATTTGGATCCCTCGTTACTGCAAAAATTATTTCTTCGCTACGGGATCACCTATTTCATATTTTACGTGCTGATTGGCTCCATCGTCATCTCCATTCTGAACTGGCGCATGCGCGAGGAGCCGGGGAAGCGCGTGAACTTCTGGCGCTTCCTGTTACTCGGTATGGTGCTGCTGGCGATCTTCCTGGTGGGCTCGCTCTCCACCGCGCGCTATATGTCGCCGAAAAAGATATGGACGAAGATGACCTCGGAGGAGGGCGGCTTTACCGCCAGCTTTCCCGGCAAGCCGATAAAATTCACGGAAGACGTGCCGGCGCCCAGCGGCACGGACGCCGTGCCCACCACCGCCTACAACGTCAACGGCGGCGCGCTGGGGGTGTCCTATGCAGTCTTTTACATGGAATATCCCGCGGGAGAAGAGGCGCTGCGCAAGAGCATTCGGCAGGTACTGGAAGAATCGCGGAACCAGACGGTAAAACCGCTCAAGCTGAAGGTGAAATCCTCGGAATTCATCTCGCAAGGTTCATTTCCGGGCATCGATTATGTCTACGAATCGCCGAAGGGCGTGGGTTTCATTCACACCCGCACCTTCATCAAAGGCGCGCGCGTCTACCAGGTCTGGGCCGGCCCGCTGACCAGTAAAAACGACCCGAACGGCACGCCGTTCTTCGAGTCGTTCAAGCTGCTGGCGCCGGAGATGGGACCGGTTGTTCCGAAAACAGATGACTGAAGATGCGTGTATAATAGCGTTACGGCAGTAAACTATGAGCTTCCCACGACTGACATCGATCAATATCAAAGGCTACCGCCCTTTCCGCGATTTCACCGCGGAAGTAGGCGCGCTTGAGGTATTGGTGGGGGCGAATGGATCTGGGAAGAGCAGTTTGTTCGAGTTTCTCAAATTTTTACGAGATAGTATGCAGTGGGAGATACCACCCGAGATTGTTACCGGGGCATATGGACAACAGATTTTCCATTTTGAAGATGCACCGAACATCGAATGGTGTATAAGCACTAATCTGAAAACACTGTCTATGGGCTATATCCCAGTTGTATATGAGGGATCAATCTCCGGGCCAATAGGGCGTCTCTCTATTAATAAAGAATACGCTCGCTCCGGTAGAACTGAAATTCTTAACGTCGCTAATGGGAAAGGCAGTTATATAAATCTGACGGAAGAAGGTGAAGTAAAAGAAGATATTCAGTTGCGTCCTCGTGGACTTGCGTTGAGGGCATTCAATAATGCTTTACAAGAACCTCTATTTCAGTTACGTGATTATATTTCCAATTGGGGTTTTTATAGTTCGCTTACAATCGCTATCGATAAAATCAGAAGATCTGTTGTAATAGAGCAAGAGCCTGTATTACGTGAAGATTGTAGCAACTTAAGCTCAGTGCTTCATTATTTGATGACTGAATACCACGACTCCTTTGAAGAACTACAGGATTATTTACGGTTCGTTATCCCAGGCTTTGAAACTTTAACAGTAAAAGCACGTGGCGGACCGGGAGAGGTTATTGCTTTCTATCGTGAGAATGGTGTCGATAGTGAATTGAGCTTATCCGATAGTTCTGAGGGTATTATTCGCCTTCTGTGCTGGATGGTTCTTTGCCTTCATCCAAAACCATCCACACTATTATGCATGGATGAACCGGATCAAGGCGTACATCCACGAACACTGACAGTGCTGGCCGAATTGATCAAACGAACGAGTGAACATACACAAATTATTCTAGCTACACATTCATCATTTTTTCTAAAACAATTTGAGCTTGCTGATATTGCTGTGATTCGTAAAGAAGACGGAGAAGCGATCTTTCGTAAACCGAAAGACTCTAAAATATTGCAGAATCTCTTACGCGAATTCGGGACGGATGAGATCGAGCAGTTGCATCAGAGTGATGAACTGGAGAGTTTTGCATGAGAGTTATAGTTTATGTTGAAGGACGCTCTGATCAAAAAGCAATGGAGGGATTACTGGCCCCGTTGATTGCCATGAAAAGGGAGGCAGGGGTCAATATCGAGTTTCACCCAGTCGTCAAAGGTGATCCGAAAACAACATTATTATCACATATTCCAGTAAGAGCAGTAGAAATTTTATATGCTGAGCCTGATACCGTCGTCATTGTGTTACCAGACCTGTATCCACCAAATAAGGGTTGCCCGCATCAAACACTGGAAGAGATGGTGCAAGGTGCGATGGCTCAGTTTCGATCGACAATAAAGCAACAGCACATCAATGCTCAACGTTTACGCGGTAGGTTCCAAGTCTTCTGTTTTAAGTATGACCTGGAAGTTTTATTACTCGCAAATGAAGAAGCATTGAAGTTTTATTTGAATACGAAGACTCTAAATCGAACCTGGATTTTACCTGTTGAAGATCAGAATCATGCACATCCGCCCAAGCAGATCATCAATAAGCTTTTCCACAAACACCGGAAATCTTACAGCGAGACGCTCGATGCACCACGAATCCTGAAAGGGTGTCACTATCTGGAAACAGCCGACCGCTGCCCACAATGCTTCAAGCCATTCGTCGAGTTCCTTTCCTCACTTTAAAGTGCGGAATTATGATCATAGAGAGAGAGTATAATGACCGGTCAAACGTCGCAACTACAGGTAGCCCTCGAGCTGGGCATGAACGAGCAAGAATACAATAACGTGCTGAACATACTCGGACGCGAGCCGACGGGGACGGAACTGGCGATGTATTCCGTCGAGTGGTCGGAGCATTGCGGGTATCCGCGCAGCCGGCCGCTGCTGAAGCTCTTCCCGAAGGAGGGGAAATACCCAACCCGCGCGATACAGGGGGAGGACGCCGGCGGTTTCATCCTGGATGAGAACCTCTACGTGATCTTCAAGATGGAGAGCCATAATCACCCATCGCAGGTGGAGCCCAAGCAGGGCGCGGCGACGGGCATCGGCGGCATCCTGCGCGATATCTTCACCATGGGCGCGCGGCCGGTGGCGCTGCTCGATTCGCTGCGTTTCGGCGAGCTGGAGACCCCGCTGGCCCAGCACCTGCTGGGCGGCGTCATCGACGGCATCCAGTTCTACGGCAACTGCGTGGGCGTGCCGACGGTGGGCGGCGAGATCTACTTCCATCACAGCTACCGCGACAACTGCCTGGTCAACGTGATGTGCGTGGGCGTGGCGGACACCCGCTACATGGCCACCAGCAAGGCGGCCGGCCCCGGCAACCCGGTGCTGGTGGTGGGCAACCGCACCGGCCGCGACGGCATCGGCGGCTGCTCCATCCTCGCCAGCCACGAGTTCAATGAGGACGACCAGAAGCGCCCGACCGTGCAGATCGGCGACCCCTTCACCGAGAAGTGCCTGATCGAGGCGTGCCTGGAGCTGCTGCAGGGCGACGCGGTGGTCGGCATGAAGGACATGGGCGCCGCCGGCATCACCTGCACCACGGCGGAGATGTCCGCCTCCGGCGGCGTGGGCATGGACCTGGACCTGGCGCTGGTGCCGATGCGTGAAGAAGGGATGGAACCCTATGAGATCATGATGTCGGAGTCGCAGGAGCGCATGCTGGTGGTGGCGCGGCAGGGTCGCGAGCACGAAGTGATCGGCATCTTCGAGAAGTGGGGCCTGAACGCGGTGGTAGTGGGCAAGGTCACCGAGGAGCAGACGTTGCGCATCCGCTACCATGGCGAGATCGTAGCCGAGGTGCCCAGCCAGTCGCTGGCGGAATCGCCGGTCTACTTCCTGCCCGCGGAACAGCCGGAGTGGCTGACCGACTTGCAGATTACGGATTTGAGCGGCCTGCCGCAGTCGGACGATTACAACCGCGTGCTGCTCGACCTGCTCTCCTCGCCCAATATTGCCAGCAAACGTTGGGCCTTCGAGCAGTATGATCACATGGTGCAGACCAACACCGTGGCGCCGCCAGGCGCCGGCGACGCGGCGGTGATCCGCGTGAAGGGAACCCACAAGGCACTGGGCATGACCACCGACTGCAACAGCCGCTACTGCTATCTGGACCCCTACCTGGGCGCGCGGATCGCGGTGGCGGAGGCGGCGCGCAACCTGGTCTGCGCCGGCGCCGATCCGGCGGCGGTCACCGACTGCCTGAACTTCGGCAAGCCGGAGAAGCCGGACCGCTTCTGGCAGCTCAAGCGCGCGGTGGAAGGTATCGCCGACGCCTGCCGCGCCTTCCGGGTGCCGGTGGTCAGCGGCAACGTCAGCTTGTACAACGAAGGTCCGGAGGCCGCCGTCTACCCGACGCCGACCATCGGCATGGTGGGCCTGCTCGACAGGGTGGAGCAGGCCACCACCATGGGCTTCAAGCAGGCGGACCACCTGGTCGCGCTGGTGGGCGAGACGAAGGCGGAGTTGGGCGGCAGCGAGTACCTGGCCGTCGTCCACGGCAAAGAGGCCGGCATGCCGCCGGAGCTGATTCTAGAACACGAGCTGAATGCGCAGGCCTTCGTGCTGGAGGCCATCAAGCAAGGCATGGTCGCCTCCGCCCACGACTGCGCCGAGGGCGGCCTGGCCGTCACCGCCGCGGAGTCCGCCATCGCCGGCGGGCTGGGCTGCGAGATCGGCGTGCCGCTGGTCGAGCGCGCGGACATGACCCTCTTCGCCGAGAGCCAGTCGCGCATCCTGCTCTCCTTCGATCCCGCTCACGCCGACGCCCTCACCGCACTAGCCGCGAAGATGGGCGTCCCCTTCGACATCATCGGCACCGTCGGCGGCGACCGCGTCCGCGTCTGCGTGGACGCCGAATTGCTGGTCGACCTGCCGCTGGCGGAGTGCGCCGACGCGCACCGCAAACCGATCTACTTGGCGATGGGCGAAGAGTGAGGGATGGTATGATTCGCGCCTGTGAAGCCGGCGACTTACACGTCATGCTCGAGATCATCAACGATGCCGCGGCAGCCTACCGCGGCATCATCCCCGCCGACCGCTGGCATGAGCCGTATATGTCCGGCGAGGAGCTGCTCCACGAGATCGAGAGCGGGGTAAGCTTCTGGGGCTGCGATGAAGGCGGCGAGCTGCTGGGCGTGATGGGCATCCAGCCGGTACAGGATGTCACCCTCATCCGCCACGCTTACGTGCGCACCGACCACCGCAACAAGGGCCTTGGTGGGCAATTGCTCAAATTTCTGCTCAAGACCACCGGTACCCCCGTCCTCATCGGCACCTGGGCCGCGGCGACATGGGCGGTCGCCTTCTACGAAAAATACGGCTTCCGCCAGGTGACCGTGGAAGAGAAGAACCGCCTGCTGCGCACCTACTGGACCATCCCCGAACGGCAGGTAGAAACGTCGGTGGTGCTTGCGGATTCACGATGGCTTGCAGAGAATGCGTCCGGTCCGGTGGTTGAGTAGGCAGGGAAGCGTTTCCGCATCTTGCCACAGCTAACGAGCCGTATCGAAACCACCGCGGGTTTAGGTAACCTTTCGTGAACGGGCGTTATTGGTGCGGTGGTTTCGATACGGCTCGGGAGCTGTGGCAAGATGCGGAAAGGCTTCCCTGCCTACTCAACCACCGGAACCCGGCACTATTTCAGAGAATCCAGAGGTCCTAACCCCTGATCTCTTACACCTCCCCAATCTCCTCCATCGTCGGCATCGCCGGAATCGCGCCGCGGCGGGTGACCACGCGGGCGGCGACGACGTTGGCGAAATCGAGGATGCCGCGAATTTCATCGTGCGAGAGACCGGTCGGCGGCAGGTCACAGGCAACCAGGCGCGTGAGCAGGCCGGCCACGAAGGCGTCGCCTGCGCCGGTGGTGTCGACCGGGGTTGCCGGCTTACCAGGCACATGACCGGTGTAGTCGCCCCAGAAATAGGCGCAGCCGCGCTCGCCGAGGGTCACCACTACCACCGGGATCCCCTGGACGCGAAGCGCATGCATGCCTACCTCCAGGTCAGTTTGCCCGGTGATGAATTCCAGCTCCTCCTCGGAGACCTTCAGGATATCGGCCGACGGCAGGCCCAGCAGGATGCCGGCGTGCGCGACCATCTCGTTCTCCCACAGGTTCAGTCGCAGGTTAGGGTCGAAGGAGATCAACCGGCGATTGGCCTGCGCTACGGAGATGGCGCGCAGCGTGGCCTCGCGGTTCGGCTCGCTGATGAAGGAGATGGAGCCGTGGTGCAGGATGCGCCCGTTTTTTACCAGGGAGTCGTCTACGTCGTTCGTGCCGTAAAGCATGTCCGCGCCCGGGTTGCGATAAAAGATGAACTCCCGCTCGCCATCCTCGCGCAGCGCGACGAAGGCCAGCGTGGTGTGCGCGATGTCGGAATAGCGCAGCCCGCGTATATCAACTCCGCGGTCGGCCAGCATCTTCGCCAGGTAACGCCCGAACTCGTCCTGCCCCACCATGCCGAGAAAGGCCGCCGACCCGCCCAGCCGGCTCACCCCCACCGCTACATTCGCCGGCCCTCCGCCCGCGTGCTTCTCGAACCCCGGCGTCTCGATAATCGACGCCCCCGGCT
>Ga0172371_10001528_pt1 | contig 36863 bp, 37 predicted proteins | sample Lak12m_FD_114543 | JGI IMG/M metagenome (GOLD analysis project Ga0172371, IMG submission 114543) | Freshwater microbial communities from Kabuno Bay, South-Kivu, Congo - kab_022012_12m | ecosystem: Environmental > Aquatic > Freshwater > Lake | place: Democratic Republic of the Congo: South-Kivu... | reverse complement strand
GGGCTATATGCGCGATGTTCCAATCGTCCCACAAGAGCTTGCGAACCCTGACTCTCAACGATCTCTCCAGTTTCCACATCAGCTCAACAGCTGATTCGCATGCCCAGCGAATTACATTGTATTTTATTGTATTACATTAATGCAATGGGAATTCAGTTTTATTGAGTGAGAAGATGCCAGCGTCAGGGCATGTCGTGCCAGACGACCTGTATGCCATATTCGCCAAAATCTTCTTCAATGGATTCAGCGAGGCCATCGGATTTCGGTCGTTGTGGAAAGACGATGCCAAGCGTTTTGTCGAGCTTCTCAAATGACTTCCCGTGCAAGTCGCTGCCATCCATGTAGCTGTAGAGTTGCCGCGAATAGCGGCTGATCAAACGACGGATGCTTTGCTCTGGCTTTCCGTCCCAGAATGTATATTTGATTTCGATGAAGGCCAGGTAGTCGGCTTCAACTAATACGTACACATCAGCGCGGCCGCGCTTACCAGTGTCCTTTACGAGAGAGAATTCGTCCTTACCTTTGAGCTCCAACCCTTCAGCTTTCCATTCCTCCTGTACCAATTTGTGGAAGGCCCGGGCTTCGCGCATACGAGTCAAGAAGATTTCAAGCATAGTGGTCATAGGTAAGCTTTAGATGTGAAAAGTTTTATAGACCTGGATCCGTCGTCGAACCCCGTTGCTTGATCGTATCTCGCGCGCACGCTTTCCTGCTTTAGCTATTCGCGATGCTTTATTTGCGAACTCAAAGGCGGGCATTGTTTTGTCGCGCTCTCCGTGGTATTTCGACAAGAATAAATTGGCTATTGCCAGATCCTTATGGATGCCACATAAACCGGACACACTGGACCCCTGTGAATATATCCAGAAGGCTTGGTCAGCAACATCCTGATCATAGGCTCCGTCGAGTAGCGCTCTAAGGATTATCTGTTTTCGCTTGGCAACTGCAAGCTGGTTAATGAAACCGACGGTGCTGAATGTTCTTGTGGCCAGGGCTTCGACAACTTCTAGTAACCTCTCAATATGCTTTCGATCCACAGCTTTAACTTTCTTTCCAAAGCCCAGGAAACGTCTAATAACCTCGTGGCAATGAATTGACGTACAAGTGTATTCGTTCCAACCAATCTCGTTTGCAGTCTGAGCGGCCGCCCACAACTCATCAATCGTAAGCGCGTATTGCAAAGCTTTCCTGAAATCGCCACGCGCTGCATAGACTTCAGCCAGTGTGCTCCCCTGAAAATTTGCGTCCTTTGCATATTGTTTGTCTTTCCTGAAGTTTTGTTCGAACCTGCTGTACAAAGAAAGTGCCTGCCCGCTTTGTTCAACCTCATAAAAGTTTCTATATGATTCTGCCTTGTTGAACGCCTTACGATCGAGGACTCGATATCCAAAACCCATACTGTTCGCGATCTTGAGTGTAGTTAGTGGCGCAGCCGCATCAGTTCCACTCATTTCCGCGTTCGAGAGAAAATCTGAGCGCCAATCGAAATTGCATTTGATGTGGGAAGGGATGTTGGACAGAGAACAAGTGTCCCCGACTTGGGAAACCAGCTCGGAAAGAAAGACAGTAGTATTTGCGATGGCGATCTTGGGATCGTTGAAAGCCTTGAGTAGTGAAGACACGTGCGATGGGGGCTTGCCGCCGCCGTCATGCTGAATGAATGCAGCAAAACTACCAGGGAAGGACTTGGGCGCCTTTTCCTGCAAATAAGGGTTCACATCGAAGGCGTCGCTGGCGCTGTAGCCGACAAAACCAACTGTGCTTCCCTGAGTAAACCTGTCATCGAGCCTTGCCGCCAGTGAGTCAGGCAAGCCCTTTTTTACGCGCTCAACGGTAATCCCTAGAGAATTTACCCGGGTGGCGATTCCATGAATGTAGATGATGGTTCCAGAACCAGCCAGCCTTGGCGTACGGTAATAGATATCTTCTTCGACGGTTTCATCAAATTGGACTCCAGGGACAATATTTTTGAATGCGTCTTCGATGCAGGTGTCAAAATTAGTAGTGACGACCGAAGCTCCATTTCTTATCAATGTCGCCAGCAGCCGGTGGTTGTCATTGGAAGGAGCTCTGGTAAAACAGGAAAAGCCATCCAGGAATTCAAAATCATGGTCGCGCTTTACAGACTGAACACCAGAAACTTCACTTAAGAGAGACTCCAGCCTGGGAGCGCCGCCCAAAGGAGCGCCATCGCTGGGAGTCGCCGCGACCTGATTTACTCTTTTCCAAAGTTCAAAAAGGTTTTCACGAACTTCCTTGCCACATATTTCCTCGACCGTGAAGGAGACAAGATCATTGGCCAACGGAAGGCAAGTGTGCTTATCGAGCGAGATGCCTGCGCCGGTCCAAATAATCCATTTTTGCGCAGGGTGCTTCTTGAATAGATCGAGAGCGTCAGGAAGAGGTGAGGTGGTCACAGTGCATTATTCTAACCAGAAATTGCCGCCAAAGGCATATCGTCCCAGGTTCTGCCTTCCAGTATCCGCCCGGCTTGTTTCTTTCTTACCCCTCCCCACTGCTTGAAGAAGAAGGGAACACCCGCTTTGGCGCATTGGTCCCTGATATCCGTAACCCATGAAGGATCCATGGGCCTGGCGCCGGGGCCGGACTCGCCACCGACGATAACCCAATCGATCCCCTCCAGATTCAGGCCGGGAATCGGGCCTAGTAGCGGTTCCAGGGAAAGAAACTTCGTGGTCGCGGATGTGGCCCGCAGATCATCGATCCGGTAAGCGTAATCCGCGTTTTCCACACTTACTCCCATCCAGATGTTATCCGGCCAGGGGAGATGGTCGCTTAACTCCAGAAGCCGTTCGGACCTTTTGGTCAGCACCTGAAATACATGCCAGTCCGCCTGCCACATGACATTGAAAACGCGCTGGATGAAATCGCCGGAAATGTCCCGATGGAATAGATCGCTCATGGAGTTCACGAAAACTGTGCGAGGCTTCTTCCAGTGAAGCGGCAGACTCAGTGCATGCTCATGAACAGCCGGCTTGAAACCGCTCACGTAGTTGCGCTGACCCATCGCCTGCAGACGGCGCGTCATGCGCTCGGCATAGCAATGGCGGCAACCCAGGCTTGCTTTAGTGCAACCAGTGACGGGGTTCCAAGTGGCCTGGGTCCATTCGATGGCGGAATTGGTTGCCAAAATATTTAGTAAAGATATTTCTGATTAATAAGTGCCACATCAAAGCCGCTCTTTGCTAATTTAACTGAAAATTCATATTGATGCGCTCTCATGTTATTTGCATACAATGTCATGCTTAAATCCAATCTTCTCTTTGCTCTTTTACCTACTTTCATTTTTACTCGAAGATCGCCTGCTAGAATATTCAAACCTCGATGAACAACCCTCTCGAGGTTAACTATAAATATTCTTCTTCCTGGATTAAACTCAGAAGTATCTTTAAAACCGCCTGATTTAATTTCGCTACATGCTGATGCATTATTGATGGTCACGGAGACAGTTACATTGTCAGCAACAGCGCTTGAACTATTACCCACAACAATAGGAATCTTCCATGTCCCATCTTCCTCCGATTTAACAAGATCACCCATGAAGACGGGGAATAAGTCGGGGCTTTCATTCGCAGCAAAGAGTTTCTTAATAATTTCATGTGGTGCCACAGAGAATTCGTCGCCCGTACGAAGATAAAATAAATTGTCCTTGACAGACTGAACGGGATCTCCAATATTCTCAGGAATATAGGCAATAACGATTCCGCGCTTATCCTCTTTTTTTTCCAAGATATGTGTGGTCTCAAAAGATAAGCAGGGAGGAGTCGTGAGAGTTGGAGTGGCTCTTTTTACTTGTTGTTCGAATACTTTGCAATTAGCTATTGGTTCAATCTGAGAAAGTATATCTAAGCCACTGCGGCTGTGTTTGGTTGTACTTACGCCATAAATGATTATGCCACCAGCAGTGTTTGAAAAACCTGATATTGCCTTAGCTAAATGAACCTTGGGTTCTTGCGTCAGTCGCGGCTCATGGGGAGATTTACATTCCAAATGAAGCCCTTCAGATTCGCCTGCTTCAATCAATTCCTTTATCCTCGAAAACGATGAAAGACTTTTAAATAATTCTGCTGCGCCATCGGTCATTATCTATGCAACTCCACGTTTGTCGATAATAATTTTTTTCTATCAATCAAGCTGCTAATTCCTGCACAACAGCTTCTCTTGCACTCCATAATATTGGTGTAACTTCATAGATACGCAAAGCATCGAGTATTGACGCAGAGACGGAACGTTCAGCATCGTTCAAAAGTGCAAATGCTTCTGAATCAGGTGGCCTCACTTCTCTTGTATCCATCCAAGCGAAAGCAAGCGATTGTGCCGCATCTTTATCCGGTTTGTTTATGGCATGCAAAATTCTTTCCGGCTTTAGCTCCGATTTAGGAATGACGAAATCAAACAAGTGATCAAGTCCACTAGTCCCTGTAAACTTCAAACGTGACGTATAACGAATTTTATGAATATCAAGCCAGGACACAACGTCTTCATAAAAAAGACTGGCAACCATAGGTACTGCAAGATAAAAAAGATCGTTAATTGCTAAGATCGCCTGCAAGAGATTGTGCTTACGAAGTGCAAAATTATTCTCGGATGCATGTACCTCCAAAGCACCGTGATTAAGTTTCACACCGAAGCCATTCAGTGTCATGTTAAGCAGAGCCTGTCTCTTCGGGCTTTCCAAGGTACAGCCTGACTGCTGTAAATCCTGAATAGTATGACTGTCGTCTGTAAGTAGATAGGCGCCATTTTGTCTTTTTATATATATCTGTATGTAGTCATTGTGCCTATCAAGATAGGGCGACGTGATTTCAAGCCATTCTTGGTTGACTTCACGCAGGGTTGTTTTATCTCTTAACCATACTGCGTATTGATCGAGCAGTTTTTTAATTTCATCTATCATGCGACAAATAATCCTCTCTGAATTGCCGGCGGCTCAATCACATTGCAAAAGTTCATAAAGTCTTCTAGAGATTGCCAAGGGTCCAATATATCAATGAAAATTTCGGGCACTGGGCGAGCCCATTTATCACCAAAACCTTCTTGAAAAATGTGAATATGCGGACAAGATATCTCTTCTCCATCCGGATTTCGGTGAGGCGCTGCATTTAGGTCAAGACGGACCAGCACGACCGCTTGTCTGGCTCGGTTTTGATATTTAACCTTGGCAAGATCAATCCTTCCCTGGCTTATATCTAAAAGAAAATTTTCGCGGCCGTTAACTGAAACCAATGGCACTACGAGTGACCCACCAAGGCTTGGAAATGAATGAGTCGTATCGTCCGCACGCTGCTTTTCCATTTCAATCAATGCATCCGCTTCAGCCTGCGTTAGGTTTATCTCAGCCATTCAGTACCACCTTCCCAAGGAAAACAATTCGGCCCCATTTAGTCACAAAGGGCGGTTGTCTACTCATCTAATTTATCTCCTTCGAATTCTTCTTCCCCTGAAATAAGCTTGGGAAGGAGAAGGTCTCTGGTGAGACAGAGATTGATATTTTTTATGTTCAACAAATAGATCCTTTGGAATAGCGGTGTTACATTTTCAGCAAACTTTGAAAGAGTAGCTGAATCAGGGTGGGCGATGAGGAACTTTTCAAAACATGCCTCCTGAACGCGTTGTCTGCCCGTGGCCCCACTCATGCTCTTAATTGCATTGTTTCGAAATTCTTTTGTACGTGATATTAAATACACGTACTCAGGGATTAGAGTCTTCGAGCGCAGGACAATAAATTCTGTTGAGCCAAATGCCACATCATTTTCAGTTGTAAGAAACTGAACAAACCCCGTTTTACCATTTTCTAGACAGGGTGTAATACGGGCAAAAAGCGTATCGCCGTTTTTGAATTTCGTACCACTATTTCCATCACGAAATTGGATCTCATTTATAAGCATTGTGTCATTCGACAAACTACCCATGGGAACGAAGGGCTTTTGGCCTTCTTTTGGCACTTTCGTGCTAGGATTTATCCAAACGGCATCACCGACTTTTTTCAGTTCCCAACCTTCAGGAATTTTGCCGAGAGTTGAGTCGACCATTTTGACTTTTTTGTATCCTGGGAAGCGGAAGTGGACGAACCAATCGCGGTAGAGGGACTGGGCCATCTCTTCCAGTATCCTGATGCGGCGGGTGTTGTTTTCGATCAGGTCGTCGTAGGCGGAGAGGATGGAGGCGATTTCACGCTGAGCTCCCATCGGTGGTACAGAAATTAGAGCTCGCTTAAAGTCTTTTAACACGACCCTCGGTATGGCTGCTCCAGTTGTGAATGCATTCTTCATATATTCACGTGTCGTTCTAGAACGTAAATAATATTGAAGATAAGCTGGGAGAACCTTGTTTAAATCTGGTCTCAAGATTGCCACAGACGATAGCAGTACAACCTCAATGGATTTCCTTATTTCACAGACTGTGTCCAGTGCAGTTGCACCGTCCTTCGCAATAAGGACGTCACCTACTTCTGGCCTACAACCCTGTTTTAACAATTTCTTGTAATCCACTTGAGATATTCGTCTGCACGATGATTCATTTACGCCAAACGATGTAAGATCTTTCACGGAGGCCATGGGGTAGCCATCTTCTACAGATTGTGGACTATGATGGGCTCCATCAGTAATGCAAGAGCAGACTTCGGCTAAAGTGAATTTTTGCCATTTTTTCTTCATTCAGCTTCCAACAATTTCGCTGCATTCCCCGCTATCCGCTCCTCCAGCACCCGCGCCTCAACATTGAGCAATTCCAGGTCCTCGTTCAATTCCTCCAACCGTTCCTTAAAATCAAAGTCATCCGCTGCCTGTTCAGTAACGCCCACGTAGCGCCCGGGATTCAGACTCCAACCCTGGACTTCAATTTCCTCAATGGTTGCTACTTTGCATAGGCCCGGCACATCACGATATTTGTTCTCCGGGAATTGCTCAGTCCAGTCGGGTGCATTACCTTCCTTGGGAACGGCAGCTTCCTTCTTCTTTACAGCCCTCCGCTTCTCCACCTTCTCCCCCCGATAAACCCGCACAACATCCGCAATATACCGAATCATCTCCCCCGTAAAATCCCGATGCGCACGGTCGAGCTGCCTGTATATATGCCGGGCGTCGATGAACAGGATCTTGTCCTTCCTGTCCGTGCTTACCTTCCCCCGGTCAAAGAACCAGAGCGTACAGGGCAGCGTCACCGTGTAGAAAAAGTTCGAACCAATGGCGATGATCACGTCCACGGCGCCCGACTCGATCAGCTGCTTCCTGATCTCCAGCTCAGAGCTGCGGGCGTCGGCGGCGGAGTTGGCCATGACGAAGCCGGCGCGGCCGCTTTCGTTCAGGGCGCTGTAGAATTCCTGAATCCATAGATAATTGGCGTTGTCGGGCTTGGGGAGTCCGAACTGGTAGCGGGGGTCATCCTTGATCTTGTCCTTTTCCACGCCGTCTACGTTGAAGGGCGGATTGGCCATGACGAAATCGAACCGGCCCACGCACTCGTGGACGTTCTCATAGTAGGTGTTGGCCTGCTTGATATCTCCGGAGAGGCCATGCACCGCCATGTTCATCTTGCAGAGGCGGACGGTCTCGGCGTTCTTCTCCTGACCGTAAACGCTGATCTCGGCGCCGGGATCGCGCTTGTGGCTGGCGACGAAGCGGGCGCTCTGCACGAACATGCCGCCGGAGCCGCAGGCCGGGTCGAAGATGCGCCCGTGGAAGGGTTCGATGACCTCGACGATCAGCTTTACGATCGCGGTCGGGGTGAAGAACTCGCCACCCTTCTTGCCCTCGCTCATAGCGAATTCGCCCAGGAAGTATTCGTAGATCTTGCCGAAGGCGTCGCCCTCGATATCCATGGGTATGGAGTTGAAGGTCTTGAGCAGGGTGACTAGCAGTTCGTTGCTCAGGCGGCCGTAATTGCGGGGGAGCGTGCCTTTGAGGTCCTCGTTCTTGGACTCGATGGCCTCCATGGCGGCGTTGATTGCCTCGCCGATGTCGGCGCCCTCGGGGAGGTTGAGCAGGGTTTCGAAGCGGGCCGCCTTCGGCAGGAAGAGGACGCCACGCGCCTTGTAATCATCCTTGCCGATCTTGCGGCGCGAGCCCTTGCCTGCTTTTGCCTTCAGTTCTTCCTCGGCATGGGTGAATTTGGAGTCGGCGTAGCGCAAGAAGATGAGGCCGAGTACCGGAACCGAGTATTCCCAGGAGCTTAAGGGGGAATTGGCCCTGAGCTCGTCGGCGACGCCCCAAAGTCTTTTTTCTAGCTCGATGATGGATGCGGGCATATTTTCCTTCCATTCAGGCGGTAGAGCGCAAGTCTATCACCCGTGGCGGAGGGAAAAAACGGACGGTTGTGATTAATTTCCACGGAAACCGGAAAGATTTGATTTGCCGCAACAAAATGTAGGTTTTGATGATTGTTGTATACTGGCAGCGTCTATCGACGGAGAGTTGACATGCCTGCGCCTAAATTCATCACCTTTCTGAGCGACTTCGGCCTGTCCGACGATTTCGTGGGCACCTGCCATGGCGTCATCAAGCGCATCGCCCCCGAAGTGGAGATCATCGACATCACCCACGGCGTGCGCCGGCATGACATCCAGGAGGGCGCAATCATCCTGGCCAATGCCATCCCGTACCTGCCCGACAGTGTCATCCTCGCCGTAGTCGATCCCGGAGTCGGCGGCCACCGCAAACCGCTGGCAGTCCGAACGACCTCTGGACGTTACCTGGTCGGCCCCGACAACGGCCTGCTCTGGCTGGCGATCGATGCCCTGGGCGGCGTCGAGAGCGCGGTGGAGCTCGCCTGCTCAGCTTACAGCCTGCCCGAGGTCTGCAAGACTTTTGAGGGGCGGGACCTCTTCTCGCCCGCGGCCGCCCATCTGACTCGCGGCGTGCGCCTGGAGAACCTGGGAATGCCGGTCCCGGCCGGCGAGCTGCAGGTTCTTCGCCTCCCCGAGCCGGAGTTCGGCGATGGAGAGGTAACGGCCACAGTCATATATACCGACCGCTTCGGAAACGCCCAGCTTAATCTCTCCCGCGAAGAGCTGGAACGCACAGGCGCCAGGCTCGGCGGCAAGTTCAACGTCTGCTGCAAGGAAGAGTGCTGGACCGTCCCCTATGTGCAATCCTTCGGCGACGTGAATCCGGAAGACCTGCTGGTTTACGAGGATTCCTACCGCCGCATCTCTTTTTCAGTCAACCAGGGCGACGCCGCCCGGATCTTCGGCATCGTGCCCGGCGACCGCATGACGCTGAAGGCCATGCCGTGACCGGAAGCGAGCCGGCGGAGGCGGAGAGCAAGCGGGATACGGTCACACTGCTGTTCGACACGACCCACGCGGCCATGCAGGCGGAAGACACCATCGTGGACGGCGGTTTCTGGTGCGAGGTGGTGCCGCGGCCTCCGGACGCGATGTCGGGTCTGTGCGGATTGGCGCTCGAGGTGCTGGCCGCCGATCTGACGGAAGTACGCCAGGCGCTGCGCGAGGCCGGCATCGCCTTTGAGATCTACCAGCCCGAGGTCGAGGCGCACTGAACGCCGACCCGGGGGATATGAGAGAGCAACCGCGGAACGGAGGGAACAGATTGCAACCCGACGCAGACCATCTAAGTCTGGACCAGAGAACGTTCATCGCCCTGCGCACGCGTTTTCATTTCCAGCCGCTGGAGACAGCGCTCAAGTACCTCTCCATCAGCGGCAACTACGGCCTCATCTGGGTGGGCCTGGCCCTGGTCTTCTGGCTCACCGGCTCGTGGCGCGGATTGCCGATGGCCATCTTCACGCCCTTGTTCGTTTACCTGACGCTGCTGGTCAATTACCTGATCAAGGAGGCGCTGCACCGAGAGCGGCCGGTCTCGGACGACCCCCGGCTCCAGCCGCTGGTGGGCGTTCCCTCGAGCAAGTCGTTCCCGTCGTCGCACGCGGCGATGTCATTCGCCGCCGCATCGGTCATGACCATCATGAAGCCTGAGCTGTGGCCGCTGTTTTTCGGCCTGGCCCTGCTCGTTTCCTGGACGCGCGTCTATGTAGGGGTCCACTACCCGTCGGATGTGCTCGCCGGCACCGCGGTCGGCCTGGCGATGGGACTGGTGGCAGTGGAGTTCTTCAACTTCTTCTGAAAACGGCCTGAGGCGAATTCACATGGATATCCAGCAATTCGAAGTTGCCACCAGCTCGCGTAGCGAGCTCATCGACATCACCACCGAAGTGCAGAAGGCGGTCGATGCGAGCAGTTTCGGCGAAGGCTACTGCCTGGTCTTCGTGCCGCACACGACGGCGGCGGTGACCATCAATGAAGGAGCAGACCCGGCGGTCCGGCGCGACATCGTCGCCGAGCTGGACAAGGTCATACCGTGGAGCGACGGTTACGGCCATGCCGAGGGCAATTCCGCGGCGCACATCAAGACTTCGCTGGTGGGCTCATCGGAGCTCATCCTCGTGAGCGGCGGCCGCCTGGTGCTCGGCACCTGGCAGTCGGTCTACTTCTGCGAGTTCGACGGACCCCGGCGGCGGAAAGTCCAGGTGCGGGTCGCCAGATTCTGAGCCGGCGCTTCCTTCTGATCGTATCTTAACCACTCTGTAACAAACAGTTCACCACCTGTTAACCTGCGGCTGCTGGCGCGTTGCTATGATTCGGGCAGAAGCAAAACCGAAGAATGCGAGTCAGGGAGAGGAGGTGAGCTTTTGAATATCACCACGATCATACCGCCCGCGAGGCCCGAACGCGTGCTCTGCCTGGACGTGCTCAGGAAGGACGTTCTGACCTGTCTGCGACGGCAGCCCTGCGTGCCGCTCTCGGTCGAGGACCTTGCCGACAGCCTGTCCGGGGTGAGCGCGTCGCAGGTCGAGCGGGCGCTGTTCGAGATCGAAGGACCGGTCGTCTCGGTAGATGGAAGCGACGACGCTTACGTGCACCGCTGCCGCTGCACCAACGTGGCCGTCTACATCCCGTAGGCGCCGCGCTTGTGGGAAACCGCCAGGGACCTAACCCGGGTCCAGGCGGACGAAGAATCAGACGCGGGCGGGCAGAAGCACGGAGATCTCCGTGCCGAAGCCTTCCCTACTGTTGGCGCTCACTTCTCCACCAGCGCTTTCCACCACGTGCTTGACGATCGACAGTCCCAGGCCCGTACCTCCCAGCCGGCGGCTGCGGGACTTGTCGACCCGGTAGAACCTCTCGAAGACATGCGCAAGGTGCTCGGCGTCGATGCCGATGCCGTCATCCTTCACCTGCAGCTTGATGAAGCTGCCCTCCCTGCCGGCGCTGACCTCGACATGCGAACCTCTGCCGCTGTACTTGATGGCATTCTCCAGCAGGTTGGAGAGGATGGTCGAGACCATGCGCTCGGGAAGCGAGACGGTAAGTCCCCCGGCCACGCTGTTCTTCATCTTCACTTCGAACCCCGCCGCCTGCGGCTCGAGTTTCTCCAGCAGCGATTCGGTAAGCGGCAGCAATTCGGTCGCTCCCTCGAGGCTGGCGGCGCCCGACTCCAGCGAGGAGAGGAAGAGGATGTCGTCGACCAGTTGGCCCAGGCGGCCGGTCTCCCGGTCGATGCGCTCCAGAAAACGTTCGCGGTCACCGGGCTCGATCTCGGGGTCCTGCAGGGTCTCCACCATGGCCCTGATGCCGGCCAGCGGCGTCCTCAGCTCATGGGATACGGTGGCGGCGAACTGGGACCGGAGCTCGCCGAACTCTACCGTCGCGGCGGCGCTCTGGAGGAAGACCAGGCACAGGCGCCTGCCATCTGACTGGAACGGCAGCAGCCTGGCGGTGTAGGGCCGTCTGCCCGAGGCGTAAAGTCTGACGATGATCTCAGCCGGCTTGAGCGTCTGGATGGCCTGGCGCACCGCCAGCTCCAGCTCGTTGCTTTCCAGGCTTTCCAGCAGGCCGCGGCGGCGGCGGGGCTGGTCCAGCTCCGTCTCGGCCCGGTGGCTCAGCTCCGTGATCATCAGGTTTTCATCCACCAGCAGCACCGGCAGTGGACAGTTGGCCATGAGCTGGTCGAAGCTGCTTTTGAGCTCGGGGACCTGCCCGGCCTGGGCCGCCGACAGGGCGAGCCTGGCCGCGGCATCCTCAGCAGTCTCTTCACGGGCGGGTTCGAGCAGGCTGTTGATACGCTCGCGCTCGCCGGACAGGCGCCAGAGCGCCAGCGCCAGGAGCACCGCCAGCAGGGCGAAAGTTGATGCCAGGATTATCAGGAAGATCGTCAACGGCAAACTCCCTTATCTCGTACGGGCGTCGCGGCCCGCCTATTCCCCGAACTGGTTGTTGATGTCCGGCAGCGGCCGGTCGAAATACTTGCCGTCCAGCTCGCCGGTCACCAGGAATGACACCCGGCCGCCCATGTCGACGACCTGATCCGCGATCCTCTCTATGTAACGGCTGGCGAGCGCCACATGAGTCGCCCACTCCGAAGAAGCCACTTCCTTGTCTGCTTCACTCGGATGCAGCAGGCGGCCGAGGATCTCCTTGAACATCTCGTCGATCGGCTCGTCGATCTCTTCCAGCCGGTTGGCGAGCTCGGCGTCGCGGTCGGCGAATGCCTTGATGCCCTGGCGCAGCACTTCCATGGCTTGGGCGGACATCTTCTTCAGCAGCTCCAGATAGGGCTCGGCGCCTTCGGTGCGTTCCATGCGCTTGGCTATCTTGGCGATGTTGACCGCCAGATCACCGATGCGCTCCAGGTGCAGGCTGACCAGCAGTGCTACGTGCAGCAGGCGCAGGTCCTTGGCCACCGGCTGCTGCCGCGCCTGCAGCGCCAGGCACTGGCCTTCGATCCAGAGGCTCAACTCGTTGATGTCGTCGTCGCCGGCGATGACGCTGTTGGCCAGCTTGCGGTCGCCGGTCAGCAGCGCCTGCGTCGAGAGGTCCACCGCCTCGACCACCAGGCTGGCCATGCGCAGGATCTCGTGGTTGAGCTGATTGAGGCCTTCGTGGAATGACTGTCTGGTCATCTTTACCCGAACCTCCCGGTAATATAGTTTTCCGTCTCTTTTCGATCCGGCATGGTGAAAATCTTGCTGGTGGGGCCGTACTCAACCAGCCGGCCCGGCTCCCCGGTCTCCTGGGTGAGCATGAAGCCGGTGAAATCGGAGACGCGGCCGGCCTGCTGCATGTTGTGGGTGACGATCACGATGGTGTATTTCTGCTTGAGCTGCTCCATGGTGTCCTCGATCTTCTGGGTGGAGGCCGGATCCAGCGCCGAGCACGGCTCATCCATGAGGATGATGTCAGGCTCGACGGCCAGGGCCCGCGCGATGCAGAGCCGCTGCTGCTGCCCGCCGGAAAGGCTGCCGCCCGGCTTGTCTAGCTTGTTCTTCACTTCATCCCAGAGAGCCGCCATCTTGAGGCTGCGCTCAACCGTCTCACTGATGAAGGCCTTGTTCCTGGTCATGCCAGCCAGCCGCAGGCCGGCGCTGACGTTGTCGGCTATCGACATCAGCGGAAAAGGGTTCGGCTTCTGGAAGACCATGCCGATGCCGCGGCGCACTTCCGTGGCGTCCATGTCCGGCGCGTAGATGTCCTTGCCATCCCAGACGACCTCGCCCGTGGAGCGCGCGCCCGGCACCAGTTCATGCATGCGGTTGAGGCAGCGCAGGAAGGTCGACTTGCCGCAGCCTGACGGTCCGATCAGGGCGGTGATCTTGTTGGCGGGTATCTCGATATTGACACCCTCGATAGCCCTGACGTCGCCGAAGAAGGCGCTCAGGTTGCTCGTGGTTATGCATCCTGCCATGTTATCTCACGCTCCGCATCTTTCGGCCAAAATACAGCTTGGACCCTACGCTTAAGATTAACACCATCAGCACCAGAACCAACGAACCGGCCCACGCCTGCGCGTGCCAGTCGGCGTAAGGAGAGATGGCGTATTGATATATCTGCACCGGCAGCGAAGCCACCGGCTTGTCGATGCCGGTCGGCCAGGTGCGGCTGCCGAGCGCCGTGAACAGAAGCGGCGCCGTTTCCCCGGCGATACGGGCCAGGGCCAGCATGATGCCGGTCATAATACCGCCGCCAGCGGTCTTGATCACGATGCTCACAATGGTCCGCCAGCGGGAGATGCCCAGCGCCAGCGACGCTTCCCGCAGTGAATCCGGCACCATGCGCAGCATCTCCTCAGTGGTCCGGGCGACCGTCGGCAGCATCAGGATGGCCAGCGCCACGCCGCCGGCGAGGGCGGAAAAGTGCCCTATGGTCAGCACCAGAAGCGTGTAGACGAACACCCCGACGATGATGGACGGCACACCGCTCAGGATATCCGCCAGCAGCCTGACAGTCCAGCTCAGCCGGGGGCTCCGGTACTCAGCCAGAAAAGTGCCGGCCAGAACGCCGATCGGCAGGCCCAGGACCGAGGCGATGCCGATCAGCATCAGCGAGCCGACGATGGCGTTTCCCATGCCGCCGCCGGTCTCACCGACAGGCTTGGGCAGCTGGGTCAGGAATTCGATGCTCAGCGCCGAGGCGCCCTGAAGGATGACGTAGGCGAGGATGAGGATCAGCGGAATAAGGGCGATCACGGCCGACAGGGCGCAGAACAGATAGGCAGCATTGCTGATGAAGTTCCGCCGCTGACGATGAAGGGTGCTGATCATGCCCGCTTGCTCCTGGTCTTTGACGCGCGTCTGCCGGTCTTTTGGACCAGCAGCCTGGCCAGCAGGTTGAGCAGCAGCGTGATGACCAGCAGAATCAGCGCCAGTTCCACCAGCGCCGCCTGGTGCAAGCCGGCGGTCACTTCGGCGAACTCGCTGGCGATGACACTCGCGATCGTATATGCCGGCGCGAAGATAGATTCGGGAATTTTGGGGCTGTTGCCGATGACCATGGTCACGGCCATGGTCTCTCCGAGGGCGCGGCCCAGGCCCAGGATGATGGCGCCGATGATTCCCGGCCGGGCCAGCGGCAGCACCGACATGCGCACCGTTTCCCAGGGTGTCGCTCCCAGCGCCTGGGCGGCTTCTTTCTGGTCGCTGGGGACGTTCTGCATGGATTCGCGGGAGATGGCGGAGATGGTCGGCAGGATCATGATGGCCAGGATCACGCCGGCGGTAAACAGGCCTACGCCGTACACCGGCCCCGCGAAGAGGGGGATCCAGCCGAGGTAGTCGACGAACCACGGCTCAATCGTGTCACCCAGGAAGGGGGCCAGCACGAAGATGCCCCAGAGGCCGTAAACCACGCTGGGGATGGCCGCCAGCAGCTCTACCACGAACCCGAGCTGCGAGCGCAGCCAGCGCGGCGCGAACTGGCTCAGGAAGATGGCGATCCCCAGGCTGAGCGGCACCGCCATCAGCAACGCCAGCAGCGATGAGACGATGGTGCCGAAGATGAAGGGCTTGGCGCCGTAGACGTCATTGACAGGGTCCCATTCTTCGGAAGTCAGGAAACCGGCCCCGAATTCACTGATAGCAGGCCTGGCGACGAGGTACAGCTCGTAGACCATCAGCGCCATCATGACGACGATGGTGATCGCGGCCAGAAAAGCCAGGGCGGTGAAGAGGGAGTCGCCGATCCGGCCGCGAACAGGCTTCGCGAGGGCGGTTATCTTCGCCCGGAGGCTAGAGAACAAGGACATAACAGGCAGGTTCGTACATGGAAATAAACTAGCAGAGATCGGCGCGTCGCAGGTTAATAAAAAGTGAACGAATTGTGAATGAAATGTTAATGCACGGGGCCCGCCGCAGGCGGGCCCCGTGCGCAGCTATGAGAGGTACTTCCCTTACGGAACCAGGCTGGTGCCCTGGTAGCTTATCTTCTTGACGGTATCATCCACCTTCTTGACCAGGTCCGGCGGTAGCGGGGCGTACTCCAGGTCCTTGGCGTAGTTGCTGCCGTTATGCACAGCCCAGTCGATGAAGGCTACCAGCGCCTGTCCCTTGGCCTGATCCTTCTGGTCCTTGTAGACCAGCAGGTAGGTAAGGCCGGCGATTGGATAGGCATTATCACCGGCGGCGTCGACGATCGAGCCGCGGAAGTCATCCGGCAGCTTCGAAGCAGCGCCGGCAATAGCGGCGGTGGTGCTATCGACGGTCGCCTCGACGAACTTGCCAGCCTTGTTCTTAAGCAAAGCGCTGGCCAGTTTGTTCTGGGTAGCGTAGGCCAGCTCGACATAGCCGATGGAACCATTGGTCTGGGCCACCTGGCCACCGACGCCCTCGTTGCCCTTGCCGCCGATGCCGACCGGCCATTTCACGTCCTTGCCCTGGCCGACCTCAGCCTTCCAGTCAGCGTTGGCGGTGGCGAGATAGTCGGTGAAGATGCTTGTCGTGCCGCTGCCGTCGGAGCGGTGCACCACGACGATATCCTCGTCTGGAAGATTGACGGAAGGATTGTCCGCCTTTAGCGCGGCATCGTTCCACTTGGTTATCTTGCCCATGAATATCTTCGCCAGGGTATCGGGAGTCAGCTTCAGGCCGGTGTTCACTCCCTTGACGTTATAGACCACGACCACGGCGCCCGCCACGGTCGGAATGTGCAGCAGCTGTGCCGGAGCCTTGGCCAACTCTTCATCCTTCATCGGGGCATCGGAGGCACCGAAATCGACCGTCTGAGCGGTTATCTGCTGGATGCCGCCACCGCTGCCGATCGACTGGTAGTTGATCGTCACCTGCGGGTTATCCTTGCCGAAGACGTCGAACCACTTGGAATAGAGCGGATACGGGAAAGTAGCGCCCGCGCCGGTCAGGGAAGCGCTCGGCACCGGGATTGCCTTGCCTGCGGAACTGGTTGCCGTGCCACTGCTTTCCTCCCCGCAGCCGGCGGCTGCAACCACCAGCGCCAGAACGGCTATGACCACCGCCACCAGCACCAGGTGTTTACTGAGTCTTTTTGTACGCAAACCGATCAGTCCTCCTTAATTCGACCTGTTAATTGTTAACGAGGTTAGACTAGCAGACCCCCAACCGGCAGAGGTTAACAAGTGGTAAATAAATTGTGAACAAATTATGAACGGGGGATTTGCGGCGGTTTTACTTCTTGGAGGGTTCCCTGGCCTCGAACTTGTAGCCAAAGCCGTAGTGGGTCTGCAGGAAGGTCGTTTCCGGGAAAAGGCCGGCCAGCTTCTTCCTTATCCTTCTGACGAACACGTCGACCGAGCGGTCGCCATGAAGCATCTCATAACCCCAGACCGACTTATAGATATCCTCGCGGGAGATCACCAGGGGCGACTCGCGCGCCAGCAGAAAGAGGACCGCGAATTCCTTTGAAGTCAGGCCGAGAGGCTCACCCTCGGCGAACGCTTCTTTTCTTTCCGGATCGATGGTCAGTTTGCCGATGGTCATCGGTTCGGGCTTGCCCGCCCCGGTCGCCAGCTGTCGATGACGTCTCAGATGGGCCTCGACCCGAGCCATCAACTCGCTCATGCCGAAGGGCTTGGCCAGGTAATCGTCGGCTCCGATGGAAAGGCCCTGCACTTTGTCGTACTCGCTGGTGCGGGCGCTGCAGATGATGATCGGCAGGTCGAATCCTTCTTCGCGTGCCTGCTCGCAGAGCTTCCAGCCGTCCATCTCCGGCAACATCAGATCCAGGATCATGAGGTCCGGATTCTCGCGGCGCAGCATCCGCAGCCCTTCAAGCCCGTTAGCGGCAAGCAGGTAACGGTAACCGTGCTTCTTCAGGTTGTATGCGATCGTCTCGCGGATGGCCTCATCGTCCTCGACGACCAATACGCGGGCGGGGTGGGTCTCTTTTTTATCCATGGGCTGATTTTAGCAGAGACCTCACGTCTTGCCTTGACAATCCCCGGCGGCGGGACTAGTTTTAGAAATGCAAAGCCGTATCCTCGTTAGGTGAGGCTCCAGCGCGGACACAGGCCGTTGCCCGGAAAGGTCCAAAGACCCCAACGGGTAGAACAGGCTCTACCGGCATAAGGTTTAGCCCGAAACGGCTGAGAGCGGGAGCGGCGGAATCCAGGACCCGAGCGGGTCGCGGAGACCGGCCGCAGCCGCACTCTACGATGCGCTGTGCCAAAGCTTGTACGAGTTGGGGAAGGCCTTTGCGGGCGTGCCGACGCGCGCCTGCCTGTTTGCACGAGCCCACACGCGGGCCGAATGCCCGCGCCCGCCCGCCGCGAATACTGCCTCCCCAGGGGAGGTATTTTTTTGCCTCCGTTACGGGAGGTTTTTTATTAGGCACGGAAGGGCAGGTGAGCGACATGTTTTTTCTGAGCAAACTCCTGGGGCAACAGGTCAAGGACTCCCGGTCACAATCGGTGGGAGTGCTTGACGACATCGTCGTCACCATCAAACGCAAGTACCCTTCCGCGACCAAGCTGGTGATCAAAAGCGGCCGCAAGAAGACGCTCCTGCCCTGGCAACTGGTGCGCAATTTCGAAGAATCCCAGACCATGCTGCGCCTGCCTGCCGGCGAGCTCGAGGCGGTCGAACCCGAAGAGGGCGAAATCTTCCTGGCCGGCGACATCCTCGATAAGCAGATCGTCGACACTGAGGGCCACAAGCTCATCCGCGTGAACGACCTGCAGCTCGCGCGCGCTAACGGCAGCCTGCGGGTGGTCGGCGTCGACATCTCCGGCGGCGCCATCATGCGCCGGTTGGGATTGTCGCGGCTGGCCGAGCGGCTCTCACGCCGTGTCGAGCCGCATCTGCTCGACTGGAAGGCGGTCGAGCCTGTCGGCGCCGGCGAGGCCAGTGGCATGAAGCTGCAGGTCACCCATGACAAGCTGGCGCTCCTGCATCCGGCTGACATCGCCGACATCGCCAACGAACTTTCGCCTGAAGACCGCGTCGCCGTGGTCGAATCCCTCGAAGACGAGGTCGCCGCCGACACCGTCGAGGAGATGCACCCGAACTTCCAGGCGGCGCTGCTCAACGACATGGACGAGAAGAAGGCAGCCACCATCCTCTCCAACATGGACCCCGATGACGCCGCCGACCTGCTGGCTGACCTGCCCGAAGAGAAAGCGGCGGCGCTTTTGGCCTCGATGCGCATGAAAGAAGCGCGCGACGTCAAGCAACTGCTGCGCTATGAGGAGGACACCGCCGGCGGCATCATGACCACCGAGTTCGTGGCCGTGCCCCCGGGAATGACCGCCGGCCAGGCGATCGGCCGCCTGCGAGAACTGGAGCCCAACGCCGAGACCATCTATTACATGTATGTCGTCGACGACGACGGCCACCTGGCCGGCGTCTTCTCGCTGCGCGATCTGCTGCTGGCGCGTCGCGATGAGAAAGTCGAGGATTTCATGGAGCACCACCTGATCAGCATCCACGCCGACGCCAAGCTCGAAGAGGTGGCGCAGGTGGTCGCCAAATACAACTTGCTGGCGTTGCCCATTATCGATGAGGAGAACATCCTGCGCGGCATCGTCACCGTCGACGACGCCATCGACATCATCCTGCCCCTCACCTGGAAGAAACGGCTGCCGAAGATCTTCGGCTAGGGGGACCTGACCATGCGCCGTTTCAGGTTACTCCGCCGCTTCGAACGGCCCCGGCTGTCACGTGTCGGGCGCCCGCACATGCCCAACCTCCCCAGCCCGAGGCTGCCGGCGCTGCCGCGCATCGGCCGCACTCGGCTGCTGCTGTTCCTGGCGATGATCGGGCCGGGCCTTATCACCGCCAACGCGGACAACGACGCCGGCGGCATTGCCACCTACTCGATCGCCGGCGCGCGCTACGGTTACAGCATGCTCTGGCTGCTCCTACTCATCACATTCAGCCTGGCGGTGACCCAGGAGATGGGCACGCGGATGGGCGTAGTGACCGGTCAGGGGCTGGCGGCGCTTATCCGCGAGCGCTTCCGGCTGAAGCTGACGCTGCTGGCCATGGGCGCGATGCTGGTGGCGAACCTCGGCACGACCATCTCGGAGTTCTCCGGCGTCGCCACGAGCTTCCAGCTCTTCGGCGCCTCGAAATATTACGCGGTGCCGTTCGTGGCTGTGTTCATCTGGCTGCTGGTCGTGCGCGGTTCCTACAAGATCGCCGAAAGGGTCTTCCTGGTCTTCTCGAGTTTTTACCTGGCGTACGTGGTCTCGGGCATCATGGCCCATCCGGACTGGAGCCAGGCGCTGCACAGCACCCTGGTGCCATCGTTCCAGATGAACGCGGGCTACATCCTGCTGTTCATCGCCGTCATCGGCACGACCATCACGCCCTGGGGCCAGTTCTTCATCCAGGCGTATGTAGTGGATAAAGGCATCTCCATTCGCCATTACCGCTATACGAAGACTGAGGTGATAATGGGGGCGATCGTCACCGACGTGGTCGCCTTCTTCATCATCGTGGCCTGCGCCGCCACCATCTACGCGACCGGCGGCAATATCGAGACCGCAAGCGACGCGGCCCAGGCGCTGGCGCCGCTAGCGGGCGAGTTCGCGTCGAAGCTGTTCGCCTTCGGACTGCTGAACGCCTCGGTGCTCGCGGCAGGTATCCTGCCGCTGGCGACGGCCTACGCCATCTGCGAGGCCTTCGGCTTCGAGTCGGGGGTGAACCGCTCCTTCCGCGAGGCGCCCATCTTCCATGGCATCTTCTCGGCCTCAATCATCATCGGCGCGGGCGTGGCGCTCATCCCCAACCTGCCGCTGCTCTCCATCATGGTGCTCGCGCAGGATGTCAACGGCATTCTGCTGCCACTCATCCTCATCTTCGTGATGATAATCGTGAACGACCGGGGGATCATGGGGGATTACGCGAACGGGAGGCGGCATAACGTCGTCGCGGGGTTGACTACGGCGGGGTTGATCGTGCTGAGTCTACTGCTGGTGGCGACGAGTTTATTCAGCTAAGCTGCTGCCTTTTAGCCGTTATTTGAAACCAGTAGACGCTTAAAGACTTTTGTCAGGTTGCTCATCGTCAGCCTAGTTTCTTGGTATAGGAAATTACTCCGACACCCAGCGCAACTATGATGAGGACACCGGCCACAAAATAGCTCCTTGCACTATTGACTAACAGCAATAATAGTGGGCTGATTGAACTCGCTCGGATGAACGAATGCCTAATGATAATTGACCTCAAGGCTCTTCTGTCTTCGATTGGCAGTGATTTTCCGAAGCGATGCGCGATAAGAAGTATGATTATGGTAGTGCCTAGAACCAGACAGCTTACAATCTCACCAACCGTACTCCCCACAAAAACCACTAATGTTGCTATGCCGACTATCGCTAAGAATAACGCAATGTCCAGAAGCAGATACCATTTCTTAAGCGAGACCAGAATTTGTTCATCGATTGCGTTTTGTGGAAGATTTCTGTCCTTAGCTCTGGCCCTTGCTAGCAACCCAGAACCAGCACTCCATGCAAGTGAGTACCAACCTAAAAAAATAAAAAGTGCTCCAAAGAATCGAAGTCCTGAATCTGAATTTGTCCAACCGATGACAGCAAGACTAGTGCCCGCGCAAGTTTCAAGAATGCCGTTTGAGAGAGCCCTTAATGTTGTTCTTTGATTCTCCTCAATTTCTTTTTTAAGAATACGCTGGAACCAAAACGGTTTAAACAAGCTGAAAATCATTAGGCCAAACGATGCAAGAAAAAGCACAACGGTGATGTAGTTTATTATTTGTTTGCTCATGCTATAACGCCGCATCTGGATCGAAAACTGCAATAAGTCGAACCCTTCAAATTTTGCCGAGTTTCACTCGATTCCTGTCTCAACAATGATTCCTCTCAGCCATGTGACTTCTTCTCTTTGAAACTGGGAACGAAGACCGCCGCCAGTAGCGCCGCCCCTACGAACAGCATCGCGAACAGGAAGACATCCTCGAACGAGTTGGCGAAAGCTGCCTGGTAGGCGGGTGGGATGCCGGCGCCGACCGAACCTCCCTCGGACGCGCCCGCAAGCGCCGTGGCCGCCTGCGCCTCGGGCATGCCGGCCTCGATCAGATGCGTGGTTATACGCCAGGTTAGGAAGGTGCTGACCACCGCGATTGTGAAGGAGCCGCCGATGAAGCGGGCCATGTTGGGCAGCGACGAGGCGACACCTCTTTTATCTGGCGGCACGTCGTGGACCGCCGCCGAGGTTATGGGCGCCATGGTCAGTCCCAGTCCGATTCCCATGACCGAGATGCAGATGCCAACCCGTAGCGGCGTGACGCCGACGAACAGGTTCTGCGAGAGCAGGTAGTAGCCGACCATGCCCACGGCGAGCCCGATGAGCGCGGTAGCCTTGTTGCCGATGCGGGCGGTGAGCCGTCCGCCGAAAGGAGAGACCAGCGCGAACATCAGCGCCATCGGCACCAGCTCCAGGCCGGTCGAGGCGGCATCCTCCCCCAGCACCGCCTGAAAGAAGAACGGCAGCAGGATGAAGGTGCCGAACATCGCCCCCGACGAGAAGAAGCCGGTGATGTTGGCCGCCACCAGCGACCTCAGCCGGAAGAGCGACAGGTCGAGCACGGGCGAGGCGGCTCTGGTCTCCCAGAAGATGAAGATTCCCAGGAGCACCGCCATGGCGGCGAAACTCACGATGATGCGCGGACTGGTCCAGCCCCAGTTGGTGCTCTGGCTCAGCGCCAGCAGTCCGCAGAAGATGCCGCTCGACAGCAGCACGCCACCCAATACGTCGAAGGTCCGTTTCCCGTGGGACGGCGATTCCCTTAGCACCAGCCACGCCACTGGCACGACGACGGCGCAGATGGGGATGTTCACGAAAAACACGCTACGCCAGCCCAGGGTGCTCACCAGCGCGCCACCGAGGGTCAGCCCCAGGATCGGCGCCAGGCCCATGATGCCGCCCATGAGCCCCAGGGCTTTGGGGCGTTCACGCGGTGGAAAGACGTCATAAACGAAGGAAAGCGCCATGGGCGCCAGCGTCGCCGCGCCGAGCGCCTGCAGGCCGCGGTTGGCGATGAGCACGTAGGGGCTCCAGGCCAGGGCGCAGGCGGCTGAGGTCACGGTGAAGACCAGAAGGCCGGTGATGAAGACCTTCTTGTGCCCATAGATGTCACCGGAGCGCCCGAGCACCGGCATGAACGTCGCCTGCAGAACCATGTAGAGCGTGACCGCCCACATGAGCAGCGTTATCTCCGACTGGAACTCGGCCGCGATAGTCGGCAGGGCGATGTTGACGATGGACGAGTCGAGGATCGCCATCATCATGCCGCTTCCCACCGAGACCAGCACGAACCACCGGTACTTCGGATGGTTGTGCAGCCGGACTCGCAGGCTCTCGATCACGACTGGCGGCTCCCGGTTTCGTCTGGCGGCCGGCCCGTCACGTCTGGCGGCTGAATGCGGAGATGGCGATGGCCAGCATGGTCACGGAGATGGCGAGAATCATCAGGATGTCAGTTGTGAAGGGGTAGCGCGACGGGATATCCGGCAGCATGATCCCCCTCAGCGCGTCGACGCCGTAGGTGAGCGGATCGATCTTCGACAGCGTGTCCATCCACTGGGGCGCGTTCGCCAGCGGGAACATAGCCCCGGAGATGAAGAACATGGGCATCATGATGAAGTTCATGATCATCTGGAAACCCTGCATGCTCTTGAGCCGCGAGGCCACCAGCACTCCCATGCCGGTCATCGAAAAGGACACCAGGAAGAGCGTCGGTATCAGCTGGGCCAGCATCAGCGGCGTCACCGAGACGCCGACCAGCGGCGCCAGCAGCAGCATCAGGCAGCCCTGGAAGGAGGCGATGGTCGCGCCGCTTATGACCTTGCCCAGCGCGATGCTCCAGCTGGGCACCGGCGCCACCAGCATCTCCTTGAGGAAACCGAACTCACGGTCCCAGACGATCGAGACCGATGCGAAGACGCCGGCGAACAGCACGGTCATGCCCAGGATGCCCGGGAACATGAACTCCTTGTAATCGATGTTGGCGCCGAATGCTGTCAGGTTCTGCCCGATGGTCGAGCCGATGCCCTGGCCGAGGATGAAGATGAAGATGATCGGCGAGCCCAGCGAGCCGACGATGCGCGCGCGGTCGCGGAAGTGGCGCTTGAGGTCGCGCAGCCAGATGATGTATACAGCCCGGAATCTTTTCAACGTGTCCCCCTCATGGAACGGCGGCGCCGGATGTGAGTCTTCATCAGGTCCGATTTGTCCACCGATTCCTCACGGATCTGCTTGCCGGTCAAGCCCAGGAAGACGTCGTCGAGCGTGGGCTCGCGCACCGTCACCGAAAAGATCTCCGTCTCGATATTCTTGAGGATCTGCGGCAGCAGCGTGCGGCCGCTGGGCACCTCCAGGTAGATGCGGTCACCGGCGGGGCCGGATGTGTCAGCCGACGCGGGCTTCACCGTTCCCTCGAGACTGAACTTGTCCTGCAGCTCTTTCACCGTGGCCGCGGAATCAGCCGAGCGCAGAGTGATGATGTCGCCGCCCACCCCGTGCTTGAGTTCGCCCGGTGTGTCGAGCGCCACTATCTTGCCGTTATCGATGATGGCGATGCGGTCGCAGTTCTCCGCTTCCTCCATGTAATGCGTGGTCAGGAAGACGGTGATCTCATATTCGGCCCGGAGCTCGTGCACGTGCTGCCAGATGGCGGTGCGCGTCTGGGGGTCGAGCCCCAGGGTCGGCTCGTCGAGGAAGAGCACGTGCGGGTAATGCATGAGGCCGCGGGCGATCTCCAGCCGCCGTTTCATGCCGCCGGAAAAAGTCATCACCTTGTCGCGGGCGCGTTCGGTCAGCCCGACCATGCCCAGCACCCTTTCGGCCCGCTCCTCGCGCTCTCCGGGGGGAACGTTGTAAAGCATGGCGTGGAACTGCAGGTTCTCGCGCGCGGTCAGCTGGTCGTCGAGCGTCGGGTCCTGGAAGACGATGCCGATCGACTGCCTCACCTCGTCCTGCTGGGTGACGACGTCGTAACCGTTTAGCGTCGCCTTCCCCGACGTCGGCTTGAGCAGCGTGCAGAGCATGTTGATGGTGGTGGTCTTGCCGGCGCCGTTGGGGCCGAGGAAACCGAAGATCTCCTTGCGGCCGATGGTGAAGCTGACCTCGTCGACGGCGGTAAAACCGTTGAACCTGCGGGTCAGGCGGTCGGCGTCGATGACCGGGTCCGCCGCCGTGGCTTGGGACACCGGGTCCGCCGGCGTTGCGCCAATTACCGGATCTCCCGGTGTGGCCGCGCTCATTTCTTCTCCTTGCGGGCGATCTCATCCATCTTGGTCAGTTTGGCGATGGCGTGCGAGACAAACTCCGTAACCTGCTCGGCTTTCATAACATTGAGGGAGTTGCCGTGCATGCCCGTGAAGATGAGCAGCTTGTCCCCCGGCTTGATATCGAGTTCCTGGCGGGCATCCGCGGGTATGACTATCTGACCGCGCTCGCCGACTGTGGCCGAACCCCAGAAATGCGGGTCTGGCGGGCCTCCTTTTTTCATGCTGTCCGCCCCTCCGTCTCTCATAGGATTAGTATGAATTATCATACTAATTGAATCACACGTGTAAATCAATAGCGCCGCAGAGGCCCCTTTTTGTCGTGATTAACCGGTCCCTCAAAGAGAATTTATTTCGATCCTGATGCCCTGTTTATTTCCATGCAAAGTGGTAATGAACAAAGTAGGAACAGAAAATCCGCGATGGAAAGCGGAGGAGGTGAACATGATGGCACTCGTGAGATGGACACCATACAAAGAGCTGCTGGACATGCCTCGTGAGATGACGAGCCTGTTCGGCCGCCCGTTCCGGTCCCTGCTTGGTGAACCGTTCTTCGGCCTCGACACGTTGCGCGCCCCCATGGATGTTTATGGCAAGGGCGACGATATGTACGTGCGGCTGGAGCTTCCGGGGATCAAGGCTGAGGACGTGGACATCACGCTTGCCGAGCACACGCTGACCATAAAGGGCGAGCGTCATGAGGACAAGGAGATAAAGGAGGATGACTTCTATCGCCGCGAACGCAGCTATGGCAGCTTCGAGAGAACCTTGCCGCTTCCGGAGAAGGTGACGGAGAAGGATGTCATCGCCAGCTTCGAGGACGGTGTTCTCGAGGTGAAGGTCATCGGCGCCATTGCCAGCGTGCCGGCCAAGCATATCGAAGTCAAGGCCGCGGGTAAGAGCGAAGGCAAGCCCATCAAAGCCAGGAAGGGCAAATGATTTGCCCCAGCAGCGCAAACCGAAGACGGCCCCGCGGGGCCGTCTTTTTTAGCGCCCGGCGGCCTGCACGGTATGCGGCATGATCGGCTTGTCGGTCGAGCTCAGCAGCATGAAGACCTCGGTCAGATGCTCGAGTGTGACCAGGCCGACAAGGTGGCCGTCCTCAACTACCGGCACCGCCTTGATGCGGTTGGCGTTCATCTTCTCGTATACCTCGGAGAAGGGAGCCGTGGCTTCGACCACCGGAAATTCCTTTTCCATCACTTGATCGACCAAGGTGTCCGGCCCCAGCGCGTGCAGGCCGTTGATGAGGTTGGCGCGCGTCAACACACCCACGATCCGGTCGCCTTCGAGCACCGGGAAATCCTCCTGGAAGGCGTGCAAGACCAGAGCGACGACATCGGAGAGCGACTGCCGCGGCGCCACGGTGCTGGCGTTCGTCTCCACCGCCTGCCCCACGGTCAGCTGCGAAAGCGTCGTCTTCACCTCGGTGCCCGCGCCCTCTGACTCCGCGCCCATGTAGATAAAGATCGCGATGATGATAAGGATGATGTTGAATGAAAGCACGCCGACCAGTCCGAGGATGAAAGCAAACACCTGTCCCGTGGTCACCGCAGCACGGGTAGCCCGCACGTAGGACATCCTCTGAGCCAGGATGCTCCTCAGCAGCCGGCCGCCATCGAGCGGGAAAGCCGGCAGCAGGTTGAATACCGCCAGCAAAAGATTGATCATGAACAGATAGCTGACAAAGCCCTGAACGGATATGCTGATCAGGACATCGGCGCTCCGGAAAGCGCCGAATGGGCCGTCCACCGGATCAGGAATCAGGTAGATGAACGGAAACAGCGCAGCCGCGATAACCAGGTTGCTGAACGGCCCGACAATCGTCACCCAGAATTCCTTCTTGGGATCATCGGGCATGTTCTTGAGCAGCGATATCCCGCCGATCGGCAGCAGCGTGATGCTGTCTACCTCACCACCATAATGCTGGGCCATGCGCGAATGGCACAGCTCATGGATCACGACGCAGATAAATAGTACGGCGATGATGAAAGCGCCGTAGATGGCGCCGCTCAGCCCCTTCTCGTAAACGTAGGCCCAGATGAAGGCGGCATAGATGACAATCAGGAAAAAAGTGATATGGATGCGCAGATCGATATTGAAGACGCGTCCAACTTTGAAAGACCATTTCATGAAAGATAATTACCCGTTGGAGGTTCCAGTGAAACTGAAGCCTTGCTTTGGTGATTAGCTGAACCTGGGGAGTTTGCCTTTCGTCCGGTCCGGGCGCCCACATCCTGCTTAAAGGGTGTTGAAACTTTCAAGGCACTCCGCCTTCCCTAAAAGTTGCCTTCCACCCCCCCTTGGAAAGCCCTCGCTTCTGAGTTTAGCCTCCCCGAAGCTGAGCTAGCAGACTGTGGGCTGCCCGGGCACGGTGACTGATGCGGTTTTTCTCTTCGGCAGAAATCTGGGAAACCGTTAGCGTTTTATTCTCGGGGATGAAGACCGGGTCGTAGCCGAAACCGCTGCGGCCGCGGGGGGCATCGGCGATGGAGCCCTCGAAATCGCCGCGCACCACCAGTTCTTCGCCGCTGTCAATCGCGACACAAGCGAGCACGCAGACGAAGCGGGCGGTGCGGTCGGTCCGGCCTTCGAGCTCCGAAAGCAGCAGGTTCACGTTATCTATATCTGTGGCGTCCTCGCCGGCGTAGCGGGCCGAATAGATGCCCGGAGCGCCGCCCAGCGCGTCCACTTCCAGGCCGGAGTCGTCAGCCATCACCCAGACCCGTCCGCCAGCCGCCGGCTCAGGGACCGTCTCCGCCAGCCGGTCGTCCATCTTAAGCAGCTGCTCGCGGACGTCACGTGCTTTCAGCAGCGCGTTCTCCTCGAAAGTTGAGCCGGTCTCCTCGGGCAGCTCAATGCTCCCCGGCATCGGCAGAACCTCGATTCCAGGCAGCAAAGCGGCGAATTCACGAGCCTTGTTGGGATTCGACGTGGCGACTAATATGACTGTATTTTCCATGTGTTTTTCGATTGTGGTATCAATTGGCGAAAGGGGTATACTAGGGTTTGGCTCATAACGAGTCTGGTTCTTCTAGGGGCAAACGGACAGCAAGGAAGATACCATAATTCGCGGTAAAATCACCAGAACTATTCTCCCCAGACACCTGTGGCTATCCACTTTGGCGCTGGCGCTGGCGCTTATCGCTACCGCTCTGATCGCATCCAGCGCCCAGGCCGGCACGTTATGGCCTGAGGATTGGTCCACCCACACTCTCGACAAGTGGTACACCCATACCTACAACCCGCCGGAGCGGCCGCTCGGCGAAGACGGCCCGCTGGATTCGTATTCGTTCGGTGGCACGCCCGGGGACGAATATCTCGACATGGTAGGAAACAGCTGGGGAATCGAAACCCGGCAGGCGTTCAACATCGATGCGCCCATCAGCGTCGAGGCCATGGTCAAGGTGCAGCCGGTCGGATCCAGCGCGGCCAGCACTCAGTACTTCGCAGGCATCACCATCTACAACGGCGAGAGCGGCTACGAGGAAATTGCGCTTCAGGATAATCCTGTCGTCAACATCGATGACCCCACAGACACGACCAGCAATCCCTGCTACGACCCCGCCAATTCCTGCCATGATCCCAACGGCCTGCAGATCGTGTCAGTGGCCAGTGACAGCACCATCGTGCTTCCCAACAATCCGTCCTACGGTAATGGACAGAATCTCAAGCTGCCCCGGGACCAATTCTACAAGCTCCGCCTTGATTATGACGGCCACGGCAACTGGAGTTATTACGTGAACGACGCCCTGGTGCTGGTTCGTAGCGGCGCTCCGCTTTCCTCCAATGCCGATATATTCCTGCTTTCAGTGGCGAACAACAGCCATGGCTGGAACGTAGCTGACTATAAATCCAAAGTCGAGACACAGTTCAAGACGGTAAATGTGAGGGCCAATTACAACCTCTTCAGCAACACCACCTGGGTCAATTTCATGAACCAGGACAACACCCAGGTGGATACCGCGGGCGAGGATTGCACATTCAACCAGTGCGACTTCCTGCAGCTCAAGGACAATGGCATGCCGCCGTTCTCCGTACATTACGGAAACGACCAAGGACTGGGGCACACGGATTCGCCGCAGGTAAACCTAGTCGCCGGCAAGCGCTGGGGAGAGGTGCTGACGACGACAATTCTCAACGGGCAGGATTTCACTGTGCAGGTCCTCAAGCCCGACGGCGCCCTGGTCCCCGAGCAATATCTGCCGGGCAACGCAGCCGGCTTCAGGGGCAGCTCGGTCAATCTCTCAGGGCTGGATCCGGACCAGTTCACGAGCCTCAAGCTCAGAGCCAACTTTCAGTCCTACGGGCCTTATTACAACCAGACGCCCCGCCTATATGACTGGTCTCTCACCTTCGGGAACCGCTCCTATTTCAGCTGGTACGATCAATTTAGCCCCGGTTTCAGGGACTGGGTGCTAGCCTCGCACCCCGGCAACTTCGGCGGCGAAGCCCACTTCTTCGCCGAGCTGGGCAGTCCGGTCACCGACAGCGCCTATATCACTGCCGCTCACGGAAAAGCTGCTTATGCATCCTGGCCTGGAAAAATCGGCGGACCGGTCACGGTCAATAATCTGACGGGATTGCCGGGGCTGGTATCGCAGCGGGTCCTCTTTGGGAATTCGCTGGAGGAGGTGACCGCGACCGACGAGGACCGGCTCTCGAGTTTCTATCACTGGTCGTGGTACGACGAGCTGAGCCCCGGCTTTCGGGACTGGGTGCTGGTCGCCAATCCCTCTGACACCGAGACGGTTTCAGCCACCATATCCTTTACGAACAAGCTCGACGGACAGCCGGTGACCCAGACATTCAACATCGGCCCGGGCAAGAACGTGATCCCTGAGTTCCCGGGCAAGATGGGCGGCCCGGTGGAAGTGCGAGCCTTCATTTACGGCGGGTCCTGGTCCAACAGTACAGACCGGCGCCCGGTCATCGCCTCACAACGCGTGACCACCGATAACGGCACCGCGTTCAACGAGGTGCCCGGCATCGCCGACGAGGAGCTGTCGAGCCACTACTATTGGACCTGGTACGATGAGGCCAGTGAAGGGGCCAAGAACTGGGTGCTTATCGCGAACCCAAGCGCCAGCGCCGCCGAGTACGAGGTCTTGATCAACGGGCAGACGGCGACCACCGGTGTCGTGGAGGCGCACGGGAGCGCCACCCCGACATTCCCCGGCACCATGGGCGGCCCGGTCGAGGTCAGGGCTTACCAGCCGGGCGGCGACTGGGCCAACCCTGACGACCGCGTGGATGTCATCGCCAGCCAGCGGGCCATCTGGGGACCTTCATTCGAAGAAGTCCCGGGATATCCGGAGAATGTGCCGGAAGATATCGCTACCGGACGGCCGGCGGTCGGACTGTCAGCGGACTACCAGTGGACCTGGTACGACAACCTCTCGTCAGGATCGAAGAACTGGGTTGTGATCGCCAACCTCGGCGCGGAGCCCGCTACCGCTGAGGTGTATGTCGGCGGCACGCTGCGGGGCGTCTATCAGATGACGGCCGCGGGGACAGTCGGCGCGATGAAACCGGTGCAGTATGGCGGTCTCATGGGTGGACCGGTCGAAGTCCGGGCCTACAGGCAGGGCGGCTCCTGGTCGGAAGCTGCGGATCGCTGCGGCGCCAGTGATGCCGATCCCTGTAAAGTCTTCGCTTCTCAGCGGGTGCTATGGAGCGGTTTCTTCAACGAAGTGCAGGGTACCGTCCTGGCCCTCGATTAAGGATCAGGCCTGCCGCGTCGCAGTAGCCTTGAGCTGGGCGGCGCCTATCTCATTGATGCCAGTCACGGCCAGATCGATGAGCTCGTCCAGCGTCTGGCGCGAGAAAGCTACCTTTTCCGCCGTCGCCTGCAGCTCGACCACGTCGCCGGAACCCGTCATCACCACATTCATGTCGACTTCGGCGGAGCTGTCCTCGGCGTAGTCGAGATCGAGCACCGGCACCCCCTCCCAGACACCGACGCTTACCGCCGCCAGTGAATCCTTCAGAGGCATCTCGGCGATGCGTCCATCATCCACCAGGCCCGCCAGCGCCAGATAGAGCGCCACGTAGGCCCCGGAAACCGAAGCGCAGCGGGTGCCGCCGTCGGCCTGGATGACATCGCAGTCGACCCATACGGTGCGCTCGCCGAGTCCTCTCATGTCGACGACGCTCCTGAGGCTGCGGCCCACCAGGCGCTGGATCTCCAGAGTGCGCCCTCCCTGCTTGCCCCTCACCGCTTCGCGGATGGTGCGGTCCGGAGTCGACGCGGGCAACAGGCTGTACTCCGCGGTTATCCAGCCACTGCCATGGCCCCGCATCCAGTTCGGCACTCCGTCCTGGACCTTGGCCGCGCAGATGACCCTGGTCTTGCCGGTCTCGATGAGCACCGAGCCGTCGGCGAACTCGAGGAAGTCAGGCGTGAACCTGAGCGGCCGGATCTGATCCGGCTCGCGGCCGTCGGGTCGCGCGAACGCCACTAAAACCACCGCCTGGTCGTAAAAGTAATGAGGCTCAAGCCATCGTCCTTTCCAGTTCAGAGATTTCCAGATTGCGCACGTTCTCAAACGGCATCTGCAGGAAGCGGGCGCCGACTTCGACGAACGAGTCGACATCTCCAGTGCAGAGGAAGGAATACCTTCCCTCTTCCTCACTGTGATTACGGATGCCCTTGCGCTCGAGCACCTCGCCGGCCTCGCGCGCGATCTCGCGTGCGGAGTTTACCAGGGTGACATCGCGTCCGAAGATCCGCTGCAGCATCGGCGTCACCAGTGGATAGTGGGTGCAGCCCAGGATGACCGTGTCCACGTCCGCTTCGAGCAGGGGTGCGGCATAACTCTTGACCGCCTCCACCAGCTCCAGCGAAGATACATCGCCACTCTGGATCATCGAGGCCAGCCTGGGACACGGCTGCGAGAAGACTTCGAGCCCGGCGTCGAGATTGAGGAGCGCCCGCGAGTAGCTGCCGCTGGCGACCGTCGCCTCGGTGGCTAGCACGCCGACGCGGCGGTTGCGGGTTATCTGCACCGCCGCTTCCGCCTCGGGATGAACGGCGCCGATGATGGCTGCGTCGAGCGTCTCCTGCAGCCAGGGCAGCGCCGCGGCCGTGGCCGAGTTGCAGGCGACGATCAGCAGCTTGACGTCCAGTGACAGCAGATGCGAGGCGATCTGGAACGCGAAGGTCCTGATCTCGTCGATGCTTCTGGGTCCATAGGGGAAACGGCCGGTATCGCCGACGTAGATAAAATTCTCCTGGGGATGGGAGACGAGACATTCGTGCAGGACGGTCAGGCCGCCGACCCCCGAGTCGAACATGCCTATCGGGCGCTGATCCAAGCTAGCGCCTTCTCCGGCGCCCGCCACGCGAACCGCGCCCGCGTGAGGAACCGCCTTCACCCTTCTCGGAGCCCTTCTCCTCACTTTTGCCCGGACCTTTGGCGGCGGGTCGGCCGGAAGCCTTTTCGCCCCCACGGCTGCCTTTGTCACTTCCACGACCGCCTCTTTGGCCGCCACGGCCGCCTCTCTCGCCGCGACCGGGACCCCGTTCCGCTGGCACGGGGGCCGCCTTCTGAGCAACGGGCTCAGGTGGATTTTCGGCAGCCTCCTTGAGCTCCTCCAAAGAAGCTTCGGTCTGACCCGCTTCGCCCAGATTTACCAGCACCTTTTCCTTGGGAACCAGGTAGTCCACCACCCGGCCCTCACCCCTGCAGGTGCATACGACAGACCCCTTGGCGGGGGCCCTGCTCTTGAAATCCTTGTAGGCCTCCTGCTCGTACTTCAGGCAGCACATGAGCCGGCCGCAGATCCCGGAGATCTTCATTGGGTTGAGCGGCAGGTTCTGTTCCTTGGCCATCTTGATCGAGACCGGCTGCTGATCGCCGGCGAACATGGTGCAGCACATGCGCCGGCCGCAGGGGCCGTAGCCGCCGATGAGGCGGGCCTCATCGCGGACACCGACCTGCCGGAACTCGATGCGGGTGCGAAACTTCTTGGCCAGATCCTCGACCAGCTTGCGGAAATCCACCCGTTCCTCGGCGAAGAACGAGATGATGATCTTGCCGCCGTCGAAGACGACCTCGGTATTGATGAGGCGCATGTCCAGGCTGTATTCGGCGATCTTCTCGTCGCAGATCTGGGCGACACGGACCGCCAGCTTGTCGTTGCGCTCGACCGTGGCCAGATCGCTGGCGCTGGCTTTGCGCACGACTTTTTCGAGAGGAGCGACCATCTCCTCCTTGGGCACCTCATGATTGGCGACGACGATCTTGCCCATCTCCATGCCCCGGCTGGTCCTGACTATGACCTGATCACCGGTCGCCAGCTCCAGTCCGGCAGGATCGAAGGAATAGACTTTGCAGCCATTCCTGAAAACGACTTCAACTACTTCCGGCACTTATAAAACCTCCTGCAATTGATGGAACATCGCTTGCAAAGCAAGCTCCAAATCAACATTATAGCTCAGTTTGGAACGGGTGGCCTCGACCACCTCGAGGGCGCGGCGGTAGTTGTCCAGCCGCGACGGCAACGCCTGATCCTCGAGCTCCAGCTCGAAATCACGGTTGAGGATGGCGTCGGTGGCCCCGGCGGCCGCGACCATGATGTCCCGGAGCCAGGTCTCCAGGAAATCGAGGGCCAGTTCCAGCTCGCGACGCTGCGCCTGGCCGGCCCGTCGGTGCGCGTCCTGCTCGCGGCGCTTTTTCGGCGCAACCGAGAAGCCCTCAGGCACGGATTCCTCCTCCGCCTGCCCGGCTTCGTCACCAGCCTGCGCGGCGGCAGCCATGATCTCGGCCGCCATCTCGCCGGCGCCGCCTTCCCAGGCGCCCTTGGTGAGTTTCTCGCCGATCTGCAGATAGCGCACACGGCGGCTTGACAGCTCCGGATCGGCGCAAAGAGCCTTCGCCAGCGCCAGATCGCCACGGCTGACGCGGGCATAGGCCTGGGCCACCACCTGGCTCACGCTGAAATTGACGAGCAGAAAGGCTTCGATGTCAGCGGCCGGCACGGCGCCGAAACGCACGGTCTGGCAGCGCGAGACGATGGTCGGCAGCACCGCATCGAGCCGATCGGCTAGCAGCAGGAAGCAGACGAATGACGGCGGCTCTTCGAGCGACTTCAGAAAGGCATTGGCGCTCTCGGCGTTGAACCGGTCGGCGCCCCGGATGATGAACACCCGCGCCTGGCTCTCGTGCGGCCGCAGGTTGAGATTGCGGTTGATCTCGCGCACCTGGTCCACCGTGATGAAGGCTCCCACGGGCTCGATGATGTCGATGTCGGGATGAACCGCGCGCGCTGCCTTCTCGCAGGTCGGGCAGGCGCCGCAGCCGCCGCTTTCGCAGCAGAGAGTGGCCGCAAACCTGAGCGCCGCGTCAAACTTGCCGCTGCCCCGGGGCCCGAAAAAAAGGTAGGCGTGGCTGGGCTGGCCCTGGTTTATGATAGCGGTCAGTAACCCGGAGGCGTGCTCCTGGCCGATGAGATCGCGCAGAACTGGCGGCGTCGAGGACATGGGTTGATTCTGTCATAGAGAAGGGGTGGATGGGAATCAGGGAATATCGTTCGCCGCCCTTCGGCAGGTCATCCGCCTTTGTCCCGATATGCATCTTTTCTGTGGGCTACCTTAACAACCACGACAACGATCTCATCATCATCGATCGTATATATGATGCGGTAAACGCCCTGCCGGAGACGGTAACGCTCTTCTCCGGAGAGCTTTTCGCAGCCAGGGGGGCGAGGGTTATCGGCCAGAGCCCGGATGCGTGTGAGAATTTTAGACAGATCCTTCTTGGGAATGGCGCGCAGATCCTTGGCGACCGAACGCTTTAAGAGAAGGTTATATTCTGCCATGCCTCTTCAAGTCGTCCAGGAGCTGTTCGTAGGTGATGGTCGGCTCGGCGACACGGTCGCTAAAGGCTGCCAGGTCTTCCTGGTCTTCTTTCAAAGCCTGGCGCACCGCCTCGTTGACGATGTCGGAGACGGACCGGTTGGTGCTCGCCGCCTTCATGCGCAGCGCCTGGTGGAGTTCCGATTCGAAATAAATGGTGGAACGTTTCGCGGATGATGATTCAGTCATGATGCTAACTCCTTTCGGAGACATTATAGCGTCTTGACGTCATGACATCAAGGAGTTATGAGCTGTGAGTGTGTGGCGCTTTCCCTTCAATCACACGAGGCGCTAAAGCTCCAGACCCAACCTCTCCCTGCCCGCAGCCAGCACATCCGCATGGACTTCCTCGACGCTGCGACTCGCGTCAATGCTGACGATACGCGCCGGGTACATCTCCTCCAGCTTGCGGTACCCGTCCTCGACCTTCTGATGAAATTCCAGCGGCTCCGATTCGATGCGGTCCTCGGCGCTTCCACGCCCGGACAGGCGTTCCCGGGAAGTGGCGACATCGAGGTGGAAGACGAAAGTGAGGTCGGGCATCAGGCCGCCGGTGGCCCCCAGGTTCAGGTCGAGGATGCGCTCGACTCCCAGCTCCCGGGCCATGCCCTGATAGACCAGCGAGGAATCGATGAAGCGGTCGCAGAGGACTATCTTGCCCTGCATGAGCGCCGGCTTGATGACATCCTTGACCAGCTGCACCCGGGCAGCGGCGTATAGCAGCGCCTCAGTCCAGGGGTCCATGCTCTCATGCTCGGGGCCCAGTAGCAGCTCGCGGATCTGCTCGCCCAAGGCCGTGCCGCCAGGCTCGCGAACACTCAGAGTGTCTATGCCCGCCTTACCGGCCGCAGCGGCCAGCATATCCAGCTGGGTAGATTTGCCGCTCTGGTCTATCCCCTCGAAGGTGATGAAGTACATCGAGCCCTCAGGAGGCTTTTTTTCTCGCCTTGCGGACGGTCTTGGTCCCCGTGGCCGCTTTGGCCGCCTTTTCAGACTCGGCCAGCGCCGCCTTGGCGGCTTTCCGCTCGGCCGCTTTCTTCTTGTACTCTTCCTTGGTCGGGCAGTCGGGGTCGATGCATAGCTCCCAGGGCTTGCGGCCGCGGGTGATGATCTTCACCTTGGGCGATTCGCACTGGGGACACACCGTATGCATGGGTATGAGCCGGCCCATCTGCGGCAGCGGATAGGTGCTGTCGCAATCGGGATAACCATCACAGCCGACGAAGCGCTTCTTGGTCTTCTTGGAACGGATGATCTTGAGTGGCTGGCCACACTTGGGGCAGGTGCCGACGACCTTGTCCTCCTGGATGCCCTTGACGATGATGCCCGCCAGATCTTCCTTGTGCTTCTCCAGCGAATCGTAGGCGAGGTGCAGCAGCTCGCGAGAGCGCTTGACCACCTCGTCCTTGGTCATCGCCTCCTCGGCGATGTGGGTCATCTCTTCCTCGAGCTCGGCGGTCATCGCCGGCTTGGTGATTCGGTCGGCGTAGGTGTTGAGCGCCTCGACCATGCCGATGCCGGTCTCGGTCGGCTCGACCGGGGTGTTCTTGATATAGCCGCGATCGTAAAGGTTCTGGATGATGCTGTGGCGCGTGGCCTTGGTGCCGAGCCCGTTCTGCTCCATGAGTTCGATGAGGCGGCCCTGGCCGTAGCGGCCCGGCGGCTGCGTCTCCTTGCTCTCGTCGAAGACACGGCGTATGTGCACTTCTTCGCCCTCCTCCAGGCGGGGCACCTCCTCGTCCTTGCTGCGCGAGTAGGGATAGACGCCCAGCCAGCCCGGCTCGACCACATGCGATCCCTTGACCGCGAACGGCTCGCCGCCCAGGTCGAAATCGACACGGTTGCTCTCGGAGACAGCCTCGTCGCTGAGAGTCGCCAGGAAGCGCCGCGCCACCAGGAACCAGACCTTCCAGTGGGCGTCGTCGAGCTTGTCCGAATCCTTGGGCACACCCACGGGATAGATCGGCGGATGGTCGGTG